>OLVW01001763.1_pt1 | contig 17497 bp, 14 predicted proteins | sample 1673301 | NCBI WGS metagenome assembly OLVW01 (sample SAMEA3178941, study PRJEB25190) | human gut metagenome
GCATACATCCTTCAAAAATTTCTCTTTTTTCAAAATCATGTAAAGTAACAACTTCAGCATTAACTAATTCTTCCCAAAAAGACTCATATTCCTCTTTGCTAAATGGTAAATTTATATAACTATTTTCCACAATATTTTCACTATTGTTCATAACATCAATTCTTTTTAGCCATTCATCTACAGTCTCTTTCTTTTTCTTTTCTTGCGTATAACGATCTCCATAAAATGCAATATCAAAATCTATACTGTCCTTTGTAACTATTGGAGCTGCAGCATCATAAAAATAAAATTTATCTTGTCCTGTTAGATTTTGAATTTCGTTAGCCAAACTTTCTGATGTTAGCGGACCTGTTGCTATAATTGTTATAGTATCTTCAGAAAGCTCTTTTAATGAAATATCTTTTCCTATTTCAGCAGAAATAACCTCTATTAATGGATTTTGGCTAATCTCATCTGTAACTTTTTTAGCAAACAAATCTCTATCAACAGCTAATGCTTGCCCAGCAGGAACCTTAGTTTCATCTGCCACACGAATTAATAAAGAATCCAACTTTCTTAATTCCTCTTTTAACAATCCACAAGCATTTGTTAACAAATTAGATTTAAAAGAATTACTGCACACAATCTCTGCCAAATCTTCATTATTATGTGCTGGAGTAAATTTTTTAGGTTTCATGTCATATAATTTAACCTTTATACCCCTTTTTGCAATTTGATAGGCTGCTTCTGTTCCTGCCAAACCTCCACCCACAACATTTATATACTGATTCATAACATTTAATCCTTTCTTAAACTTTTAACTAAATAATTTCATAATATCTTCTTTTGATAATCTATTTACAAACTTAGTTTGAGTACTAAGCATATTATCAGCAAGTGTAGCCTTTTTCATTTGTAAATCATAAATCTTTTCCTCAATTGAATTCTTAGTAATTAATTTATACACTTGTACATTATTTTTTTGTCCTATACGATAAGCCCTATCAGTAGCCTGATTTTCAGCAGACAAATTCCACCAAGGATCATAATGAATAACCATATCAGCACCTGTTAAATTAAGACCAGTACCTCCTGCTTTTAAAGAAATTAAAAACACTTTAATATCACTATTTTCATTAAATTCATCCACGAGCTTAATTCTTTCATCAACTTTTGTGCTTCCTGTTAATTTATAATACAATATATTTCTCTCTTTCAATTCGTTTTCCATTAATTCAAACATAGATGTATATGTAGAAAATATTAATATTTTATGTCCCGCTTCTGTAGCATCTTCCACTATTTCCATACATTGTTCAAGTTTACTACTTTTTCCATTATAATTCTCAATAAATATTTTAGGATGGCAACAAATTTGACGTAACCTTGTAAGTGCTGCCAAAATTTTAATTTGACTTCTTTCAACTCCATTCAAATTTATTTCTTCAGAAACCTCTTCTTTTGCCTGTGCCAAATAAGCTAAATAAATAGCTTGCTGTTCCTCATCCATTTCATTATTTAAAACTGTTATAGTCTTTTCTGGTAATTCAGTCAAAACCTCTTTTTTAGTCCTACGTAAAACAAAAGGTTCTATTAACATCTTCAACTTTTTCATAGCAATCTCATCATTTTCTTTTACAATAGGTCCTTCATATCTTGATTTAAAATTCTTATATCCAAATAAATATCCAGGCATAATAAAATCAAAAATAGACCATAATTCTGCCAAAGAATTTTCTATTGGTGTACCTGTCAAAGCAAATCTAGTCTGTGCACTTAATTGTTTTACTGCTTTTGCATTTTGTGTGTTACTATTTTTTAAATATTGTGCCTCATCAGTTATTGCAAACCTAAATAAATATGATTTTTCCTTATAGTTTTCTATATCTCTTTTTAACAAATCATAAGAAGTAATAATTAAATCAAAATCATTTATATTTTCAATCTGCATCTTTCTTTCAAAAGCTGTTCCTCTTATAACTTGCACCTTTAAACTTGGTGCAAATTTTTTAGCTTCATTTAGCCAATTCAATGTTAAAGAACTAGGAGAAACAACAATACTTGGTTTTCTATTCTCTGGGTTTTCTTCTATATATTTCAATATAACTGCCAAAACTTGAAGTGTCTTTCCTAATCCCATATCATCAGCCAAAATTCCACCAAAACGATAATTATCTAAAACCTTAAGCCAATTATACCCAGTTTTTTGATAATAACGCAAATTAGCATTTAATTCTCGTGGAAGTTCATACTCTTCATCTATCAAATCTTGATTTAATTTATTAACAATCTCCTTATATTCTTGATTTTTAACAATCTCTGTACCTTTTATGCCTTTTAGCAATTGATTTAAATATAAAGTTCTATTTACAGGAAGATTAATTTTTCCTTTTTCTAAATCTTTATAATCCACATCCATACCAGTCAAAACTTGGTCAAAAAAAGCCATTTCATTATTATCTTCTAAATCTAAAAATGTACCATTTTTTAATCTATGATACTTCTTTTTCAACTTATATTTTGACATTATATCTGATAATTCAGACAAATCAAAATCTATTTTACTAAAATCTACTTTTAGTAAATCATTTTCTACTTTTACTCCTAAAGAACCTATCTTAGGTTTAACAACTTGCTTAGTTTTAAAATTGTCTGTTACCATAACTTCAAACTTCTGCATATAATATGAAATATCTTCTGTTAAAAAGTTATATATTTGATCATTATTTGGTAATATAAATCTTAAATTCTTTACATCAAACATAAAACCTGATCTTCTAAATACATTTAGTGCTTTAGCCTCTTCCACCTTATTTCTTGGCATATCTATTTTAATTTTCTCATCAAGAGGGTTAAATTCAAAATCCCCATAGCAAAATTTTATTTCAGCTATAATATAATCGTTTTGATCAAAATCCAAAAATACTTTAACACCTAAATCTTTAGGTTTATACTCTTCTAATTCCTCATCACTAATATTTCCTAATTTAATTGCATTTTTTACCTTTGGCATAATAACAGAAAACAACTGACCTAAATCTTCTTCTGTTAAATCCAATTCCATAACATAATTCTGCCTAAAACTTTTTAATAATTTCAAACTTGTATTTTCAAATTCATGTGTTAAACGATAAAAAATATTTTCATTCAATATATATGAGTAATTTTTGCCACGCACAATATTCATTTTAAAAATATCTTGACTAGGTTGAATACTATAATCATCCTTTTCTTTATTTAACACAAATTCCAAATTCGGATCTCTATTCTCAAACTCCACAACACCTTCTATACCATCTTTTTGAAATTTAACAGATTTTCCTTCTAAAATCTCAAATAAATCATCAACCCCTGTATTACTAAGCATAATACTCGTATCACTTAAAGCCTTTCCATAATAACGATAATTACTACTTAAATTCAAATTAGCATATTTTATAATTTCTGCATATTTTAAAATAAATTCAAGTAAATCCTGCACATCCTGTCTGAAAGCTTCTTTTGTATGCACAAATTGAAGTTTATCTCCATATTTGTAAAAAGTCTTATTCATCATTCTATCATAAAATTCTGACAATTCCTTTATTTTATATAACCTTTTTTGACCAATTTTAAATTCTACTTTCATATCTCCTGTAAAGCGATCATAAAAAATTTTAGGTTCTATATTAATATTTCCTTTTGCCTTTACAGCTTCTTTTCCATCATCAGAAATATCATCTAATTCTTCATTATAAAAATTATTTACTATTTGTCTAAAATTTCTATATTTCGCATCATTTTTTTCAAAAGCATTTGCTTTTTTATTGTCAGACTTTTTTATCTCTTTTCGCGATACATCTAAATCTGTAAATGCCATAACTGTTGCTAGACTGTGTTTACAAACACCATAATGTTTAGCATAATCTGGACAAGTACATGATATATCTTCCACTTCGCCTTTTTCTATAAGTACATATGTACTATATATCTCATTTCCAAAAACTTTAGCTTTTAACTCAAAATTATTTTCATCATAATAATCTATATCTGTTATACTAACTTTTCCTTTTTTAGTATAATTTTTTGCCCTTTCTGCTCTTTCTTGACCTGCATCTAATATTAACTCTGCCATAACATCAGAATTTACTTGCATCTTTTTCACATTCCTTCCTTTTGGCATATTTTCTAATTTTCTATTATACAATAAATGCAAGCTTTTTTCAATCTTTTACACATAATAAAAGAAAGTTAACTACCTGGTTACTTTCTTTTATTTTACTTTTTCCAAATTTTCGTCCTTGTAATATTCTGCAATTAAATCATCTAACTCTATACTAAGTCGATAAATTATAGAATATTCTTCACCATCTTCTATGCTTTTATTTAGTTTGTCTCTTAATTTACAAATTTCATCATTTAACATACTAATCTCTCCTTTTACGATTCCTCCTCTTAAGTTCACTTATAAATTACCATATTTTTCCTATTAAGTCAAGCTTATTTTACTTTTTTTACCAAGTTTCGTATGACTAATATAGACATTTTTCGACAAAAAAATATGATATAAATCATCAACTAAAATTTATATCATATTTTCTACAAAATACAATTTTTTATTTACTCTTAACAATAGACAAAACCATTTTATTTTCATCAAAAACTTCATCTAATATTTGCTCTGCATATTGTTTACTAATACTTCCTATTTGCTCAATATAATCAAAACTATTTATTCCTTTAAAGTAATCAGCTAAAAACATTCTTGCAATATCAGTTACATCATTATATTCTTTTACATAATCACCATAAAGAGTCTTTTTCATTCTATTAAAATCCTCTTCATTAATACCCGTTTTTTTCATTTCTAACACAGTCTTTTTTAATTCATCATAAACTTTTTTTGGATCTTTTGCTTGTCCAGATAACAACACAAAAGCATATCCTCTACTAAATTCATAATCCATACTTGGAGAAGACAAAATAGTGCCATCATTATACAATTTTTTATATAAATTTGAACTTTCACCAAAAATCAAATTTAATAAAATTTCTATTGCAATATGTTTTTTTACAATCTCCTCTCTTTTTATTCCTTGAACTAATTCAAATGGTTTATCTTTTATACCTATAGCATACAAAGGTCTACTAACTTCCATTTTTTGTTCAACATAATCTTTAACAATTTTCTCTGGTTCTACTGGATAAATTCTTTTAATTTCACCATTTGCTTTAACATCTATTAATCTTTTCTTTATTTCTTCTAATAAAGCATTTGGTTCAAAATCCCCACATACTACCATTACCATATTAGAAGGATTATAAAATGTATTATAACATTTATATAATACCTCTTTATCTATATGACTAACAGTTTCTACTGTACCTGCTGTATCAATTCTTATTGGAAACTCACTATACATTGCCTGTACTGCATTCATATATACCTTCCAATCAGGATAATCATCATACATCATTATTTCTTGATCAATTATTCCTTTTTCTTTTTCAACATTTTGTTCTGTAAAATAAGGATGTTGCACATAATCCATTAATTCATCTAATGCTTCATAAAAATTTTCTGTACAGCTAAATAAATATGCTGTATGATCATTTGTTGTATATGCATTAGCATCAACTCCTAATTCAGTTAATGTATCTAAACTATTTTTTCCATTTTCTTGTTCAAACATTTTATGTTCTAAAAAATGTGCTACACCATCTGGAACTTCTGTAATTTCCTTTTCTCCTGGAACAATAAATTTACTATCATTTGAGCCATAATTAGTTCCCCAAATAACATATTTTTTTAATATTCCCTTTTTAGGAATAATCATTATAGTTAACCCATTATCCAATTTTTCTATATAAAGCTTTTCTTTCACTTTTAAATTATCAATTATCTGCATAAGATTTATACTCCTTTCATTTAATAGATTTTCTATGCATTTGCATTTGTTAAAAAATATATTGTATCAATATTAATTTTTTTAGCAACATTTAAAACTTCCATTTTTGTTATTCTTTTTATTCTTTCTATATATTGCTGTATATCCAAAGGTTCTTCAGAAAACTCTTGTCCAAAAAAGTATAAAATTTCTGTATCTTGTTCATCATCTATAGTTTGTATACTATCTATCAAACTCTTTTTAGCAATTTCTACATCTTGATCTGTAAACTCATCATCTTTCATTTGTTCTAATTGTTCTTTTACTATTTTTAGTGCTTTATCATAATTTTTTATTTCTATACCACAACGCACTAATATTATATTTTTTACTTTCATAAAATTAGATCCTGCTGTATATGCCAAACTTGCCTTTTCACGTACATTTTGAAATAATTTCGAACTAGCAGTACCTCCCAAAATTGAATTGTAAATCATAACATCAAATTGTTGATCAAAATTGTCTACATTTACATTTAAACCTAAAACTAATTTTCCCTGTGTAATACTCATTGAGTCTTTAACAACTTTACCATCATTATTTACTTCTACCTTTAAAGATGGTTTTGCATAAATTGGTTCTCTTTGAGCTAAAGCTATAACTTCAGAATTAGTTTCTATTTTCTCTATAATATCTTCTCCTACAATTCCTGATACAAAAATATCTATTTTAGAATTATTGATTAATTTTTTATAATACGCATATAAATTTTTACCATTAATATTTTCTAAGTCCTCTATATATCCAAATTTATATAATGCAAAAGGCTTGTCTTGGTACATCTCTTCTATACATCTTTCTATTGCATAATTTGCTTTATTATCTATTTTTCCTTGTATTATTTGTTTTAAATTTTCTTTTTCTTGCTCTACATATTCTTCATAAAAACTATTATCACGTATCAATGGTCTGAAAATTATTTCTAAAATTTTATTTATACTTTTTTCAAGCATATTTTCTGAATTATCCGGCAAAAAATTATCATTTACTGTTTCCATATAAAACTTTAAAACTTGATTATCTCCTCTTTTATCTATACCACAATTAAATGAAGCTCCATACATTTCCTCCATCTCTCTGCTAATATCTTCTTGTGTAGGCATAGTTTCAGACCCTCTTCTTAAAACTGCCGGTATCAAAGCATTTTTAGTAACATTTTCTCTATTTAGTTCTGTTGTTAAAAAAACAGAAATCAAATTTGTTTTAAATTTATCATTATTTATTAGATGTAATTTTATACCATCTTTAATTTCCTTTACTTTATATTCCATCAAAACCATTCCTCTCTTAAAATTTAATATTATTTTATAATTCTTAATATTTTTATCATTTTATATAAATTTATACATTGTGTTAGTATAAAATCATATCTTTCTATAACAAAAAAGGAGAACCAAGTATTATATTACTTAGTTTCCCCCTCTTTACTAAATTAAAATTTTCTTTTTCTTGCAGCCTCTGATTTCTTTTTTCTTTTTACACTTGGTTTTTCATAATGCTCTCTCTTACGAACTTCTTGCATAACTCCATTTCTAGCACATTGTCTTTTAAACCTTTTTAAGGCTTCTTCTATATTTCCATTATTTACTTTAATCTCTGACATTTATATTCCCCTCCTTCCGGTCGTTCGGATCTGTATGTGGGATAACCCTTAACAGTATACATTATACATTAAAGATAAATGCTTGTCAATAGGGATTTTTGAGATTATTGAAATAATTTTGAAATAGGATTTTCAAAAAGAATTTCTCTTATCCAACCATTTGTAAAAGGTATAAACCATAAAATAACGCCAATAATCAAGACAATTATTACAGTTAGTAAAATAGCAAAAATATCTTTCTTAGTCATATTTGCAAAATCTTTTCTTTTCGGACGATTACTATATAATTCCTTTACAAGATCTATTACACCATCTATTGTTCCCAAATTTTGTGCTTGTCTTTTTCTTTCTTGCTGTTCATCAAATTCCTGTTTACGCATATTAATTTTTTCCGAATAATATTGCTGCCTTTTATTAGAATTGGTATCATAAAATTTTGTTTTCTCTGTACCATAATATTTTTCACCATATTTACTCTTTAATTCTTCATCCCTTTGTCTAAGTAATTCTGCATCATATTGTTCTCTTAAAAAAGAGTCAGAAAGAATGTCATAAGCCTCATTAATTTGCTTTAATTTATCTTCTAACAATTCTTTCTTTTTTATATCTTTTTGTAAATCAGGATGATATTTTTTTACCAAAACTTTATATGCTTTCTCTATAATCTCTGATGATGCTTTCTCATCTACTTGCAAAATTTCATAATAATTTTTCATTACTAATATCCCCTACATTCTATGCAAATATTGCTTCAAACTCATCTGCCTCAATTTTCTCTTTTTCTAGAAGAACACCCGCTACAGCATGTAATTTATCAACATGTTCTGTCAAAATTTGTTTAGCTTCATTATAGGCTTTATCAACTATTTTCTTAACTTCTTCGTCAATAATAGCTGCTGTCTCTTCAGAATATTCCTTAGATTGAGCAAAATCTCTACCTAAAAATACTTCATTTTGACTAGAACCTAATGTTAAAGTTCCAATTCTATCACTCATACCATATTTTGTAACCATACTTCTTGCAATTTGTGTAGCTCTTTCTATATCATTACTTGCACCTGTTGAAATATCATTTAATATAAGAGCTTCTGCAACTCTACCCCCAAGTAAAGATACAATATTTTCTTCCATCTCTGTTTTAGACATAAAGTTTTTATCTTCAGTAGGACGATACATTGTGTATCCACCTGCCATTCCTCTAGGTACTATAGAAATTTGATGTACTGGATCTTGTGTAGTCAAATAATGACTAACAACTGCATGACCAGCCTCATGATAAGAAACCAATCTATTTTCTTTTTCACTTCTTACTCTTGTTTTCTTTTCTGGTCCCATTGTAACTTTGACCATAGCATCTTCAATTTCTTTCATTCCAATTTCTGCTAAGTTTCTTCTTGCTGCTAACAAAGCTGCTTCATTTAAAACATTTTCCAAATCTGCTCCAGCAAATCCAGATGTATTTTTTGCAATTATTTTTAAATCAACATCATCTGCTAATTTTTTCTTTCTTGAATGAACTTCTAATATTTGTTCCCTTGCTTTTACATCAGGCAATCCAACTACTATTTGTCTATCAAATCTTCCTGCTCTTAATAATGCCTTATCTAAAACATCTGGTCTATTAGTTGCTGCTAATACAATAACACCTTCATTTTCAGAAAAGCCATCCATTTCAACTAATAATTGATTTAATGTTTGCTCTCTTTCATCATGTCCTCCACCTAGTCCAGCTCCTCTTTGACGTCCAACTGCATCTATTTCATCTATAAACACTATACAAGGTGCATTTCTTTTTGCCTCATCAAATAAATCTCTAACTCTTGAAGCTCCAACACCAACAAACATTTCAACGAAATCTGAACCACTTATAATAAAGAATGGAACTCCTGCTTCTCCAGCAACTGCTTTTGCCAATAAAGTTTTTCCTGTACCAGGTTGTCCTACTAATAAAACTCCTTTAGGTATTCTTGCTCCCATATCTGTAAATTTCTTTGGATTCTTTAAAAATTGTACTATTTCTTCTAATTCTTCTTTTTCTTCATCTACACCTGCTACATCATCAAATGTAACTTTATTTTTATCAGCTGAGGTCATCATTCTAGCTTTACTTTTTCCAAAGCTTAATGTTTTACCACCTGCTTGATTTGAGTTTGGGCCACCCATCATAATAAACCAAAAGATAAAGAAAATTATTAACAATCCAAATGGTGTTAACAATCCAAGTATTGTAACAAAAATAGATTCAGATTTTTCTTCTAAAGTAAATGATCCATTTTTTACAAAATCTTCTGTATAATTCATAAAACTTTCAATATTAGGAATATTTACTTGTTTTATATTTTTATCATCCGAAAGTTCAACATTGGCAGTTTTTCCATCAGATTCTATTTGTACTGCTTCAACTTTTCCTTCATTTATTTTGGTAATTAAATCAGAATATTTCATTTTTTTATTAGAATTTTCCATTACAGATGATAAAACAATAATAAAAATCACTCCGATAATTAACCACATAGCTAATGTCTTTATATTATTTTTCACTATCTTTTCCTCCTTTTGAACCCCAAACACATGGGCTGTCTTTGAATACTTGATTATATATCATATAAATTTTGCTTTTTCAAGTATTTTTTTGTGTCTTTTTTGTGACAAATATATCCCCTTAATAATAAGATCTACGGATAGTTATCTTTGGTCTATAAAATAAATTTTTCCATTGTTCAAAAAAATCTTTAAATTTTTATTTGGAGTTAAATACTTATTTCCAACATTCCTTTCACATAATTTTATAACATCATCAATATGAATTTTTTCTATTCCTTGTACATTTCCCAATAATCTCTTAATAGTATATAACAAAACTCTTGATTTTATGACTCTTTCCTGAGTATTAAAAATTTTTAATTTTAATAAAATATAAGGTTTATCTTTATAATCCATAAGTTTTTCTTCTATTACCATCTCACTATAGGCTTTCTCTACTTGTTCATCAACATAATTTTCTTCTTCTTTCACAAGCTCAGATAGTCTATTTAATGTCTCAATAATATTAGGATTAAATTCCTGTTGAACATACGGAATTACAACATTTCGAACCTTATTACGTGTATATGTATTATCAAAATTTGTTTTATCAATTCTTGGATTTAAATTTTTTTTATAACAATAATCCTCAATTTCTTTTCTTGTACAATCCAATAATGGTCTTATATACTTTCCATTCTTTATATATTCTATTCCCTTTAGTCCAGAAACTCCAGAACCTCGTAATAAGTTCATTAAAATTGTTTCTACTTTATCATTTTTATTATGTGCAATAGCTATTTTGTTAGAATTTGTATTATCCAAAACTTCATCAAAAAATTCATAACGTGCATATCTGCCAGCTTCTTCTGTCCCTATTTTCTTATCTTTAGAAATTTTTGGAATATCAACTCTTTTTACAAAACACAATATATTATTTTTTTTACAAAAATCATTAACAAATTTTTCATCATCAATAGCTTCTTTTCTTATCATATGATTAACATGTGCTACAACAAATTCAAAATCTACTCTTTCACTTTTTTTAATATCTAATAGAACATTTAACATAGCCAAAGAATCTGGCCCTCCTGAAACAGCAAGAACCAGCTTATCACCATTTTGTATCAAATTATTTTTAGTAATTGTACTCATGACTTTTTCTTTCAAAATATTCATTCCCCTCACAATTCATTAAATCAATATAATTAAAATTTTATATACTTTTACTGAATTTTACTAATCAAATCTTTTTTCCAAATTAACAAACTTTGTATATGTACCAAACCATCCTAAGTCAACACTTCCAGTTGAACCACCTCTATGTTTAGCAATAATAACTTCTGCAATATTTTTCTTTTCACTATCTGGATTATAATAATCATCACGATATAAAAACATAACAATATCAGCATCTTGCTCTATAGCTCCAGATTCACGTAAATCAGAAAGCATTGGTTTATGATCTGGTCTTTGCTCTACTGCCCTTGATAACTGTGATAATGCAATTACAGGAACATTTAGTTCTTTAGCCAAAATCTTTAAAGAACGACTTATTTCAGAAATCTCCTGCTCACGACTATTACTTCTTTTATTTGAACCTTGTATTAATTGTAAATAATCTATTACAACCAATCCTATATTTTTTTCAATTTTTAATTTTCTACATTTTGCCCTAATTTCAGTAATAGAAATACCAGGTGTGTCATCTATATACATCTCTGCAGAAGAAAGTGGTCCTATAGCTTCTGCCAATTTTCCCCAATCTTCTTCTTCTAATTTACCTGTTCTAACCTTATTACTATCAACCATGGCCTCACTACACAAAATTCTATTAACCATCTGCTCTTTTGACATCTCTAAACTAAATATAGCAACAGGTGTATCTGCTCTAACTGCTGCATTTGTAGCAATATTCAAAGCAAAAGCAGATTTTCCCATGGCAGGCCTTGCCGCAACCAAAATAAGTTCTGAACCATGAAATCCAGCTGTTCTATAATCCAAATCTGCAAAACCACTTGGAACACCAGTAATATGTTGTTTTCTATTATACAATTCTTCTAATTGTGTAAAACTATCTACCAAAACATCTTTTATAGCTGAATATCCCTTTTGATTTTTTCCTTGCGTTAAATTAAAAACTTTCTTTTCTGCTCCTTCCATTATATCATTAACATCTTCAGTTGGATCATAACCTAATTCTATAATTTCATTTGCAGTTTTAATTAAACTTCTTAATGAGGATTTATCTTCTACTATTTTAATATATTTTTGCACATTAGCAGTTGTAGGAACTTTATCTGGTAATTCTGCCAAATATTCTAAACCACCAACTTGATCAAATTTTCCCATTGATTCTAACTCAGACTTAACTGTAATAATATCTATTGGTTCTGATCTACCATAAAGATTTAACATTGACTCAAATATAATCCTATTATCAGCTCTGTAAAAATCTTCAGGTTTTAAAACTTCTATACTATTAGTTACTGCCTCATTATCTGTTAACATACTTCCTATTACAGCTTGTTCAGCCTCTAAATCATGTGGTGGTACTTTTCCTAGTTCCATTTTCACTACCTCTTTTCATGCATTATTTTCCAGAAACAACATTTACTTTAAGTTTAGCAATAACACCTTCATATAATCTAATTTCTACTGTCCTCATTCCCAACTCTTTAATTGTTTCTTTTAAATCTATCTTCTTTTTATCAACATTTATTTTGTATGTTTTTTGCAATTCTTCTGCGATTTCTTTAGAAGAAACTCCTCCAAAAATTTTTCCATTTTCACCAGCACGAACATGCATTGTAAGCATTATTTTTTGCATTTTATCTGAAATTTTTTCTGCTTCTTCTTTTTCTTGACCTTTTTTAAATGCTGTTGAATTTTGTTTTGCTTTTAATTTTGACATATTCTCTGCATTGGCTTCAACTGCTAAATTTTTAGGAAATAAAAAATTACGAGCATATCCATCTGATGCATTTATTACCTCATCTTTTTTCCCTACACCTTTAATATTGTCTTTTAATATAACTTTCACTTTTAACTCACACCTTTCATAAATAATCAAATTAATTTTCAAGTTCAGAAAAATATTCATTTATTTTTGAAATTAATTCTTGCTTAACTTCTTCTATTGTTTTTCCCTCAACTTGGGCACCAGCCAAAGTAATATGACCACCACCACCAAGTTTTTCTAAAATTACTTGCACATTTACATCACCTATAGAACGCCCACTAATGCAAATCTTATCATCCATTTGTCCTAATACAAAAGATGCTGTAATATCACTAATAGTTAATAATTCATCTGCTGCTTTAGCACATACTATGCTTGTATCCTTTTCTTTCATTGGATTAATAGCAATCGCAATAGTATTATTAACTATTTCTGCTGATTTTACTATCCCTGCAATTTTATTAAAACTTATTAAATCACTTTGAAACCATTTTTTTACACGTATAATATCAACACCACATTTACGTAAATATGCAGCTGCTTCAAAAGTTCTAACTCCAGTTTTAAAAGTAAAGTTTTTTGTATCCATCATAATTCCAGCATATAAACTTTCCGCTTCTATAGTTTTCAAATTCACTTTTGTTTCAGTATATTGCAAAAGCTCTGTTACCAACTCCGCAGCAGATGATGCATATACTTCTTGGAAAGTTAATGTTACATCTTCTATATAATCAGCACTTCTCCTATGATGATCTATTATAACTATTTTCTTTGTCTTTTTTAATAATTCTTGTGATTCCACATAATTTTTTTTATGTGTATCAACAATTACCAATAAAGTATTTTCTTCAACATTTTCAATTGCAACTTCTTTGCTAATTAAAACATCTTCATATTCTGGATCTTTAGCTAATTCCTCTTTAAAATTTTCTAAAGCTGTTCCAATAGTACTATTTATAATATATGCATTTTTATTCATACTTTTTGCCAAACGATAAATTCCCATACTAGAACCCATTGCATCAATATCAGGATTTGTATGTCCCATTATCATGACCTTGTCAGATTCTTTTATTAAATTTTCTAAAGCATGTGCAACTACTCTTGCTTTTACCTTAGTACGTTTTTCTACTTCTTGAGCCCTACCACCAAAGAAACGATAAATCTCATTTTCTCTAACTACTGCTTGATCTCCACCTCTACCTAAAACTAAATCCATGGCTACTTGTGCAGATTTATATTTATCTTTATTAGTATCACCCTCGTTAGAAACTGCTATACTTAAAGTAAATTGTACTTTTTCCCTTGTATCAACTTCTTTTATTTTATCTAATATACTAAATTTATCTTCTTTAATATTTTTTAAATATCTTTGTTCAAAAACACATACATATCTATCTCTATCCGATTTTATTAATACTCCATTAGATTCATTTACCCATTCATAAATTGCTTTATCTATTTCTGCAATTATTTGTGGTTTTTCTTCACTATCTAGCAATTGCATATTTTCTTCATAATTATCAATCATTATTATTTCCACACATGAACGTGAATCTTGATATTTTTGCTTTAATGTCAAATTTTCAGTTACATCTATAAAATATAACATTAGCATATATTCATCTTGATTTTTCTTTTCGTTGTTTCTTGATTTTACATATTTACCTGAAATACGATATGTCTTATTTTCTATTTTTACCTGTCTTTCAACCAATTGGCTAGTCTTTGCATGCTTTAGTACCTGTACATTCTTTTTGTTATCAATGTCTTTTTTTATTTCTGTAATTAAATCATCAATATATGGATTCATATCAACATTTTCAAATTCTGATACAAATTTTGAACTTCTCCATATTATATTTCCATCTGTTTCTAGTACTATTAGAGGAAATGGTGAATTTATTAATGTACTTTTTGCTGCTGTGTCAACACTTAATATCAAGTCTTGTAATTTTTCAGAAATTTCGTTTTTTCTTTTGTTGTTTGCAAAATACGTATACCATAACACCAATACATAAATAATAATAGAAGGTATTATCATTTTGGTACTTTGTATACTTATTGCTATTAGTAATATCAATATTATCACCAAATATATTTTAGTTCTTGACACTAACTTGTCAAAAACTTTTCTATTTTTATTTTGCATTACAACTCTCCTTTAACTCATATACTATTTGAACATTTTCGTATTTTTCCATATGCTCATTACCCATTATATTTTACTATAAAACCTAAAAAAAATCAATAAAATTTTAATTTTATTAAACCCTACTATAGTAAAAAAATAATAAATATGATATACTATATAACATAAAGGAGAGTGATACATATGTTATATCCATTTTGCAAATATGAAGACGAAACAGAAGTCTCATTTTCAGATATAAAAATAAATGATAAAAATGAAGAATGTATATATATTCACTTTGAAAGACCAACAGAAAATGGTTTTGATTGCATTAGATTTGAACTTCCTAGTTATAAAATAGTATACACTGAAGGAAATTATTCAAAAGAAGAAATTTCTTTATTTAAAAAAATAGTAGAACAAGGTGCTCCTTATTTCTATAAATGGTCTCGAGAAGGAGGAATAAAAATTGCCTAGTATATTTGAAATTTGCGGATACAAGATATATTTTTGGTCAAATGAAAATAACGAACCAATACATGTACACGTTTCAAAAGGAAAACCAACACAAAATTCCACAAAAATCTGGCTTACTAAAAGTGGTGGTTGCATATTATCAAACAACAATAGTAAAATTCCAAATAACGACTTAAATGTTTTATTAGATGCCATTACTTCAAATTATTTCTTCATAGTATCCTATTGGAAAAAATTTTATGAAATAGATGAAATTAAATTTTATTGTTAAAAAAGGACTTCACAGTCCTTTTCATTACAACTCACTTTTTATAGAGTGTTGGCCTAAAATTAATTCCAATATAATTATATAAAATAGAACTATTATCACGATAAGCTGATGGATAAGTATTACTTGTATCAGCATAAATTCCTCCTCTATCAACACAAGGATATTTCACATTAGAGCTTTTCTCTAATGTCCACTCTAATCCATTTCCTGCAAAATCATATATATTCATCTTTCTAGTATATTCCGTTATCCCTGTACTTAATAAAGTATCATAATCAGGACTTACATTTGTCTTGGTATATGAATCTACTATTTTATTCCATGTTCCTAATGAACTATTTTTATATATAGCATATTTTCCAACTTTTATATTTTCAATTTTTGCATTCTCATAATTTCCCCAACTACTACTATCTTTATTTATATCATCAACAGTTAAGTCCGATTTTACTTCTAAAAATTTACAAACCAAATCCCACTGAATACCAAACATCAAGCTACTTCTATAATTACTATCTGGTGTCATTTCATTTGCTAACATCTGAGCTTCACTGCAATACACAAAATTATATGGTATAGCATCTTTTTGACTTATTGCCTTTGGTGACGTTCCTATTGTTACTGTTGTATGTGCTGTTCTCGCTTTTGTTAAATCTGTTATACTACCATCTATTCCCGCTTCATATCTTCCAATCCAAAAGCCTCCATAAGTATATACACTTTTTAACATAGATTGATATGCTTCTATATATTCTTGTTGTGTTAAACCACATCCATCATACCATTCATCTGTCCAATTACATTCTTGATTAACACTACCTTTTCTATATACACCTGCATATGTTATCATTTTATTAGCAATATCCGTATAATTTTGACTTGTAAAAGTTCCATTAACATCTATATTCAATCCTGAAAAAACTGTAGTTTTTGGCACTTCTACCCAAACCCATTCATTCTCATTTTTATCTTTTATTACTATTCCTTTATTAGCATCTGCCTCAACTATTTCTTTTACATTAGCTGGTATTGCTGCTTTAGGATTTGTCTGTTCTGTATTAACATTAGCAAATACAATATTATCTTGATATTTACTTTCCATCTCGTCTGGTGTATAATTATATGCTTCTTGTATTGCTTCTATTTCTTTATCTTGTGAAGTAGACTTACTCGCACCTACCATATACAAATTAATAAGAACAACCAAAATTAATAAAAAACTCGCAAGTACTAAAGCTGTAATTGCTCCTCTTTCACTTTTTACCTTAATTGTCAACTTTTTTTCATCTTTTTTCATATGCTTATCACCCACTTCATTTTACTATAACCCATCAAAAAAATCAATAAAATTAAAAAAAGTAAATACTAAAAAAGACTAGGAAAATTTAAGAAACTTCCTAATCTTTTTATTAATATATTACTGCATTTTTTTATTGCACAGCTTCTGTTTCTGGTTGAATTTCTGTATTAATCTTAATATCTTGATATTTCTTCATACCAGTACCAGCTGGGATTAATTTACCAATAATAACATTTTCTTTTAATCCAACTAAATCATCAACCTTACCTTTAACAGCAGCCTCTGTTAAAACTCTTGTTGTTTCTTGGAAAGAAGCAGCAG
>OLVW01001772.1_pt1 | contig 17400 bp, 15 predicted proteins | sample 1673301 | NCBI WGS metagenome assembly OLVW01 (sample SAMEA3178941, study PRJEB25190) | human gut metagenome
CCCGCCCCTCTCAAGAGGGGCTACCGGGGAGGAAGCCGCCCCTATGGATATTGCATCGATCAGACGGTGTGGTTCTTCTGGACGTAGACCGGGAAGCTCTCGGTGCCGGACAGCTTTTTGCCGGCAGTGATCTTCACGTTCTTATCGGTGACAACGCAGTCCAGCTCCACGTTGGGCTCGACCACGGTATCCTGCATCAGGACGCAGTTCTTGACCACAGCACCCTTCTTGACCTTGACGCCGCGGAAGAGCACGCAGTTCTCCACGGTGCCCTCGATGACGCAGCCGTCGGCCAGAATGGAATCCGAGACCTTGGAGCCGGTGACGTAACGGGTGGGGTTATCATCGCGGATCTTGGTGTAGATGGGGCTGCCCTTGGGGAACAGCGCTTCCAGATTGCGGTCATCGATCAGCTTCAGGTTCTCGTCAAAGTAGCTCTTCATGTCGCAGATATGAGCCACATAGCCGGTGTACTCCAGCGCATGGATGTTCAGAATGTTGACGTTGTGCGCCAGAATGTCGCGCTCGAAATAGATCAGGCCGCGGGCGGTAGCGTCCTTGACCAGCTTGATCAGGGTCTCGCGCTCCAGCACATAGATGTTCAGATCCAGATTCTGCACGCCGGAGCGGTAGTCGTTGAACAGCAGCTCGGTCACGCGGCCATCAGCATCAATGGTCAGGGTGTAGTTGTCGTTCTTGCGGCCCTCGGGGATCTCGGTCTTTTGATAGGCCACAGTCACGTCGGCACCGCTGGCCTGATGAGCAGCCAGCAGGGCGTTGAAGTCGTAGTTGACGGCGATGTTGGCATCGCTCATGACCACATACTTCTCCTTCTGGTGCTCGAGGAAGCTCAGAATGGAGCCCAGCGCCTCCACACGGCCGGAGTAGATGCGCACGCCCTTTTCTGCAAAGGGAGGCACGATGTTCAGGCCGCCGTGACGGCGTGCCATATCCCACTCGCGGCCGGTGCCCAGATGATCCATCAGGGAGTGGTAGTTTTTACGCACCACGATGGAAACGTTGGAAATGCCGCAGTTGGCCATGCTGGACAGCACAAAGTCTACCATGCGGTAACGACCCGCAAAGGGGATCGAGGCCATTGCGCGCTCGGTCACCAGCTCGGGAACGGTATTGTCATAGCTGTTGGGGAAAATGATGCCCAACGCATTGGTGTTCTGTCTCAGCATACTTCCACGCCCTCCTTGACGGATTCAAACACTTTTGCGCCCTCCTTGACGGTAGCGCCTGCGCCGATGGTCAGACCGGTGCCAACGTGGGCAATTGCGCCCTCGCCGCCGACCTTTGCACCTGCGCCCACAACAACGTCCTCAGCAAGGATGCAGCGCTTGACCACGGCACCTGCCTTGACCACGACACCGTCCATCAGCACGGCGTCCTCAACGGTAGCGCCCTCTTCCACAACGACGCCTGCGCTCAGGACAGAGTGCTTGACGTTGCCGTAGATCTTGCAGCCCTCGGTGATGAGGGAGTCCTGCACAACGGCGCGCTCGCCGATCTTCTGGGCGGGCAGCACGGGGTTGCGGCTGTAGATCTTCCAAGTCTTATCAAAGATATCGATGCCGGAGTTCTCGGGGTCCAGCACTTCCATGTTGGCTTCCCACAGGCTGTCGATGGTGCCCACGTCGCGCCAGTAACCGGCAAAGCGGTAGGCGTACATCTTGCGGCCGTCACGCAGCAGGGCGGGGATGATGTTCATGCCGAAGTCGTTCTTGGAGTTGGGGTCAGCCTCGTCCTCGATCAGATACTTCTTGAGCACATCCCAGTTGAAGATGTAGATGCCCATGGATGCCAGATTGGACTTGGGCACCGGGGGCTTCTCCTGAAACTCGGTGATGCGGTCGGTCTCGTCCGCCACCATCAGGCCGAAGCGGGAAGCTTCCTTCCAGTCCACTTCCATGACGGCCACAGAGAACTCTGCGCCCTTTTCCTTGTGGAAGCGCAGGAAGTCGGCGTAGTCCTGTTTGCAGATCTGGTCGCCGGACAGGATGATGACGTACTCGGGATCATAGCTGTCGATGAAGCCGATGTTCTGATAGATGGCGTTTGCAGTGCCCTTGTACCAGTCGGTGCCGTTTGCCTGCTCGTAAGGGGGCAGGGTGTGCACACCGCCGTGCAGACGGTCCAGATCCCAGGGCTGACCGTTACCGATGTACTCGTTCAGCTTCTGGGGCTGGTACTGCGTTGCGATACCAACAGTGTCGATATCGGAGTTGACGCAGTTGGACAGCGGGAAGTCCACGATGCGGTACTTACCGCCGAAGGACACCGCAGGTTTTGCCGTCTTTTGTGTCAGCGCGTATAAGCGCGAGCCACGTCCACCGGCAAGGATCATTGCCACGATTTCTTTTGCCATAGCTTTATTCTCCCCTTTAGCATTTCCTTTTTGGAAATGATAGTCAACAGATCAGAATGTTCGTGCGTGCATCCGTGTGGGCATCCTTACTCCTTGGGTGCTTTTGCTTTGCGGGTGCGCTTTGCGGGTTTGGTTTCTGCTTCGGTCTCAGGTTTTGCTTTTGCCGCGGTCTTTGCCTTGGCGGCGGTTTTCTTTACCGGCTTGTCCGCTGCGGCCTTGGGCTTGGCAGCGGTCTTTTTGGCTTTTTCCGGTTTTTCATCCGCCGGTTCGGCGGCCTTGGCCTTGGTGGTGCGGGTCTTTTTTACCGGCTTGTCGGCGTCCGGCTCGGCTTTGGCCTTGCGGGTCGTCTTTTTTACCGCCTTTTCCACGGCGCCCTTGACGGTGGATTTTTTGGCGGTCTTTTTTGCCGGTTTGTCCGTGCTGTCCTCTGCTGCCTTGCGGGTGCGCTTTGTGGGCACCTCAAAGTACAGGGTGCTCATGGGCGGCAGGGTAACGGTGATGCTCTGCTCAAAGCCGTGCTGCGGCTTTTTGTGGGTGCGCACCGGCTTGTTGTGCACAGTGCCGGAGCCGCCGAAAGCGGCATCGTCGCTGTTCAGGATCTCCTTGTAGGTGCCGGACACCGGTGCACCGAGGGTGTAGCCCTCGCGCAGGACGGGGTTGAAGTTGCAGATGACAAGGATCTGCTTGCCGGCGGCATCCTTGCGCAGGAAAGCGATGACGCTCTGCTGCGAGTCGTCCGGTACGATCCACTGGAAGCCCTCCCAGCTGTAATCGATCTGCCAGAGGGCAGGGTGCTCTTTATAGAAGGCGTTCAGGGTGCGGACGTAGTTCTGCAGCTCGGCGTGCTTGTCGTAATCCAGCAGCATCCAGTCCAGCTGCTTTGTCTCGTTCCACTCGGCAAACTGACCGAACTCCTGTCCCATGAACAGCAGCTTCTTGCCGGGGTGTGCCATCATGTAGCCGAAGAAGGTGCGCAGATTGGCAAACTTGTCGTCATACTCGCCGGGCATCTTGTTCAGCAGGCTGCCCTTGCCGTGCACCACCTCATCGTGGCTGATGGGCAGGACAAAGTTCTCGCTGAAAGCGTAGAAGAAGCTGAAAGTCACCTTGTTGTGGTTGCCGGAGCGGAACAGCGGGTCGGTCTTCATGTAGCTGAGCATATCGTTCATCCAGCCCATGTTCCACTTGAAGTTGAAGCCTAAACCGCCGTCCGAAGCGGGCTTTGTGACCATAGGCCACGCGGTGGACTCCTCGGCGATCATGTACTTGTGGGGGTGACGGCCCAGCACGGTGTTGTTCAGCTTGCGCAGGAAGGCGATCGCTTCCAGATTCTCCTTGCCGCCGTCCTTATTGGGCTCCCATTCGCCCTGCTTGCGGTTGTAGTCCAGATACAGCATGGAGGCCACAGCGTCCACCCGCAGACCGTCGATGTGGTACTGCTCCAGCCAGTACAGTGCGCTGGAAATGAGGAAGCTCTGCACCTCGTTGCGGCCAAAGTCGAACACCATGGTGCCCCACTCCTTGTGCTCGCCGCGCTTGGGGTTGGGGTCCTCGTAGCAGGCCTCGCCATCAAAATTGTACAGGCCGAACTGGTCTTTGGGGAAGTGGGCGGGCACCCAGTCCATGATGACGCCAATGCCTGCGGCGTGCATCTTATCCACGAAGGCCATAAAGTCCTTGGGGGTGCCGTAGCGGCTGGTGGGTGCAAAATAGCCGGTGACCTGATAGCCCCAGCTGCCGTCAAACGGATATTCCATCACCGGCAGCAGCTCTACATGGGTATAGCCCATATCCTTGATGTACGGGATCAACTCGTCCGCCAGCTCGGAGTAGTTGTAGGGCTTGCCGCCCTCCTTCTGCTTCCAGCTTCCGGCGTGCATCTCGTAGATATTCATCGGGCCGTTGATCACGTCCGCCTTTTTCTGCGCGGTCTGCCATGCGGTGTCGTGCCATGCAAAGCCGGACAGATCGTAGACCTTGCTGCCGTTGGACGGCCGGGTCTCGGCGTGGAAGGCGTAAGGATCGGCCTTGTAGACAAGGTCGCCTGCGCGGGTGGTCACGCAATATTTATAAACATCGTATTCCTTCATGCCGGGAATGAACAATTCCCACACGGAATCGCCATCAACCTTGCGCATGGGATGGCTGCCGGGCTTCCAGCTGTTGAAGTCGCCTACCACACTGATGGCTGCGGCGTGCGGTGCCCATACACGGAACACGACGCCGGACTCCCCGACCCGCGTTTCCAGATGTGCGCCGAAGTAGCGATAAGCCTCGCAGTTATTGCCCTGCTTGAACAGGTACACCGGCAGATCCGATGTATTGCTCTGAATCTTTTCTTCGGTCGGTTTCATAGACTGCTCCTCCCCGTGTGGAAGCCGAAAGAGACTTCCACAGCTTTGTACTCTTTTATATTAAAAGGTTTTGACCAGATTTGCAAGACTTTTTGTCCAAAAATCAAATACAATTACCACAAATTTTCTGGACTTCTCTGTATGTTGTGGGCATACCATCCAAAATTTGCAGCTCGACATCGTGTAAACTGCTCATTTGCCAAACGGTTCCGGCGAAAGCGTTGCGAAAACAGGAAAGGGGTCGGGGAAAGCCCGCAGACTTTCCCCGACCCCGAAATAAAAATAGTTTTCTGCTTAACATCAAAAGAGACCGCTGCACAGTTTGTACAGCGGTCTCTTTGCGTGGTTATTGTGTTTTGTTTACGGCTCAGTCCACAACGTAGACGTTGACCTGAATGGCGCCGTTGATAACGCTTTCGGCGTAGGTCTCGTAGAACAGGTCTACAAGGATCTGCCCCTTCTGGACGGCGATGCCGGTGTCAGTGGCTACGGCGTAGCCGTAGACGAACTTGCCGTCGGTGGAGGTGATGTAGAGCTTGGTGCCGTAGGGGATCACATCCGGGTCCACAGCCACGGTGCCGTAGCCCAGACCCAGACCGGAAGAACCCTTGCCGGTGCGGGAATAGTAGCCGGTGGCCTTGCCGGTAAGCACTTTGCTATAAGAGGTGGGGGCGTTGGTGGTGCCGTCCGCACCGGTCAGGGGGGACACCGGCGCGCCTGCGCCGTAGGTCTTGATGACGTGGTCGGTGGGCTCCACCGTGGTGGTGGTATCCACAACGGTGCTGTTCTCCAGCTCGCCGTCCACATAGCGGTCGCGGGTGGTCACGGTCTGCTGACCGGCTGCACCGTGCTGCAGGGTGGTGGTGCGGCCGGTGTTGCGGAAGTACAGGCTGGTGTAGACATACTGGGTGTCGTAGGGGATGGCCTGGGTCTCCACACGCTCAGCGTAGTCCACGCGATGGACCACGATCTTGCTGCCGGCGGTCACAACATGATCCAGCGCCGGCTCGGTGTAGTCGTCCCCTTCAAGGGTGATACCGGCGCGCTCCAGTGCATCGGCAACAGTGCCGAACACCAGTTTGACCGGGTACTCCTGCCCGTCGGCGGTGATGCTGACGGAGAATGCGCGCTCGATGTTCAGGGAGGCAAGATTGCCGCTGAACGCGGTGTAGTAGACCTCATCGCCCTCTTCAGAGCGGATGCCGGAAAGGTGCATGACCTGTGCGGGGGAAGCATCGGCATCGGTCACAAGGACCTGCCGTGCACCATTGGAGTCGGTGACGTAGGTCAGCCGCAGATTTGCAGCGGTGACGCCAAGGGTAGCCACAAGACATACCACCATGACACAAAATGCCAGCACACGGGGAGATACTGCCTGCTTTGCGGCAGTAACTGCTTTCTTCAATTTAACGGAAGCGATACGAGACAACTCCTCTCTTTGTCGTATTTGGCGCGGCTGCGGATGCTGCATCGGCACCCCGACCGCCCGGACTGCGGCGGCTGGGGATATAAGCGCCGCACAGTCAAATACGATGCTCTCTTTGGGTAAAAAGCGGAGCATCGTATTACAGGTTGGAATCCGCTTCGGGCAGACCACAAAACTGCCCAGACACGGGCCGCATCTGCCCGTGCCGTGCCGTACGCAGGACGGCTTTTTACTTCATCCAGATAGAATTTAAACGCTGCAACGTTCGTTGCACAAACGTTATTTTACCAGACCGTAAAGCATCTGTCAAATTTGCGTCATGTGCTTTGTTAGATTTGTAACATTATTTTTTGTGCAATTTCCACAGTGTTTTCTTTGATATTTTGGTTTTTAGGTAGTTTCCATCTGATTTTTTCCTTTTTTCTGCGGGTGATTCGTTCATGAATTTTTAACATTTGCATCGGCTTTTTTCTCTGCGAATAAGGCCGCAGCGGCGGCCGCTGCGCCCAAAACAAGCTGCCCCACATCGCGGGTTTTGCATAGAAAACCTGCAAGGGAATTACCCGCTTCCGGCAGGGGAAAACGGCCGGTATTTGCGGTGCAAAAACCCCGTTTAGCAAAATGCCGAAGAACAGAAAATTTCACATTTTCTGTACACTCTGGATAGTTTTGCACCTCCAGCGGTACAATCGGGACAGCAAACAGAAAAGGAGGTTTTGCATGGAGATCGAGATCCTCAAGCAGCAGTGCGGCGGCACCGAATTTGTGCCCCAGCCGCACCGGCTGCACCTTGGCGCACAGAACGCCGAGGGGGTGGACCGGCTGCAGTTCATCCTGCCCGCAGCGTGGGCGGGGTGCACCATGGCGCTGTATCTGCGCCGCAGCGATGGGGTGCAGCTGGCGGCTATTCCGCTGGACACCGACGGCAGCGTGACGGTGGACCGCCGCCTGACCGGCAGCGTGCGGGGACAGTGGATGCTGGCCGCCATGGGCAGCGGCGGCTACACCGCCTACACCCGCCCCGGCAGCTACGATGTGTACGCCACCCTGCCTACGGACGGCGGCAGCGAGGAGCTGCCGCCCTCGGTGTACGAGCAGTTCGTGGCCCGCGTGCTGGAAAGTGCCCGCGCCGCAGCGGAGAGCGCCCGCCGCGCCGAGAACGGCGCAGCAGACACCGCCGTACAGGCGGCGCTGGCGCAAAAGGCGGCGGACAAAATTCTGGCCGACCGCACCGATGCCGATGCCTGCGCAAAGCGGGCGGAGGACGCCGCGCTGCGTGCCGAGAGCTACGCGCCCAAGGACGGCACCGTGCTGAGCGTGAACAGCAAGGGCGGCGCAGTGCATTTGGACGCACAGGATGTGGCAGCGGTGCCGCTCCCGGCGCAGCCTTTGCCCGGCGAGGTGGTGCGCATCCTCAGTGTGGATACCGCCACCGGCGCGGTACAGACCGACACCACCCCGCTGCCGGACCTGCGCCCCTATGTGCGCAGCGAGACCGTGCCCACGGCGGCAACGCCCGGCGCAGTACGGGCAGACGGGCAGTACGGTGTTGCGGTGCGGGCAGATGCCACCCTGACCACCGTGCCTGCCACGGCAGCCCAGCTGGACCGCATGACCGAGGCCTACGCGCCCCTGACCCCGGCACTGCTGCCCTACGGCGTAAAAAAAGCGCTGACCAGTGCCGCCGGGGCAGCAAGCTGGTCGGCGCAGGAAAAGGCGGCAGTGCTGCTGCAGCTGGGTGCAGATGACCGGTTTTATTCCAAGGCGGAGGCAGACCGGAAATTCAGCACGGGCTACACACTGCCGTGTGCCACCGCAGCCGTGCTGGGCGGCGTAAAGCCCGGGCGGGGATTGACCGTGAGCGCGGACGGCACGCTGGAAGTGACAGCGGAAAACCTTGACACAGTGCTGGGCTTTAGCTTAGCCGAAAAACTGAAACGACTGGAAAGGATGATGGACATGGACGGAAAGCTGGTCTACACCGGTGCGGGCACTGCGGGCAAGGCCGCAACGAGCCTGACTGTGCCGGAGACGGTGGATTACATTGTGGTGCGGATGGTGGCACCCACGGCAGAAAACAGCACGAACCCGGTCGCCGCTGCTGCGGAGTACGGCAGCACCCGCATTGTGCGGGGCGGCACGGCGGTGGCCATGGTGGGCGGTGTAAGCTATGACTTCAGCAATGGCGTGAAGTGCAGCGGTGCAGCGCCTGTGCGGATGAGCTTTGCAGACAGCGGCGTGCTGAGCATCGGCGTTGTGAGAACGGACTCGAGCCTCAGCTTTGAGTACCCCTTTAACGTAGAGGGCTACCAGTATGTGTAAGGGTGGGGTGCAGCATGAATGAGATGACCATCCGGCTGGAGCGCAACGGCGCGGCAGCAGTGCCCGGCGGGCAGCTGCTGCTGGGGTACGCGGGCAACCGGGGCAACTACCGACTGCGCATTGAGCAGCGGGGCGAGTGGAAGGGGCTGACGGTATGCGCCCACTGGCACACCCCCGGCGCAAGTGCGGCCACGCTGGTGGAAAACGGTGTGCTGACCGTTCCGGCGGCGGTAACGGCAGTGCCCGGAGTGGGCTGCATCACCTTTGAGGGTACGGACGGCAGCCGCACTGTGACAAGCGCCGATGTGCGGTGCAAGGTATGCGCCAACAGCGGCACGGCAGAGGGCACGATGCCTGCACCGGACACCCCGGCGTGGGAGGCGCTGGTAGGGCTGCTGGGAACCGGCGGCATTACCACCGCGGAAAAGCGGGAACTGCTGGCGATCCTGCAGCTTCTGGCGGCGGGCAATGATGCAGCCATGGCCGCCTATGACCGCTTGGCGGCGCTGTGGGGCGCCCCACAGCCGGAAAAGCCGGAAAACAAGATGACTGCCCGGCTGAGCCTTGCGGTGCTGGGCAGAATGATCCTTGGAAGGAGTTAATATGAGCTACGTAAAACAGAATTTTGTGGACGGCCAGACTCTGACGGCTGCCCACCTGAACCACATGGAAGCGGGCATTGCGGCAACCACGGGGGTGAAGGGCGAGAAAGGCGACCCGGGCCCGGCGGGTCCGGCAGGCCCGAAGGGCGATAAGGGCGACCCGGGCGAGGGAGTGAGTGAAATTGCGAAAGAGCTGCTGCTGAACCTGTTTGAGAATGCAGCCTACAAAACCAGCGATGCACAAGATACCCTGAATGCCTTGCGTGTAGAGTGGGGCAGAAGTGCACAGGATATTCCGGTGCAGAGCGTGAGCCTGAGCAGCAGCACCCTGACCCTGAACGAGGGCGAAAGCAAGACCCTGACGGCTACCGTGCTGCCCGCAAACGCCACCAGCCATGTAGTGGTGTGGCGCGTTGCACCTGCCGGGTTTGTCACGGTGGCAAACGGCGTGGTGACGGGCATCAAAGCGGGCAGCTGTACCGTGACTGCCACCGCAGGCGGCAAGAGTGCAAGCTGTACGGTGACGGTGGCAGAGGTGGAGACGGCGCAGCTGCTCTACGATCTGCCCGGTGAAACGGCACTGACAAAGGGCATTGATACCGGCGTAAAGATGCTGGAGCACGCGGGTACTGAGACACCGCAGTACACCATTTTGCTGGATGCAAAGGCCAGCGACCGCTTTAACGACAAAGCATGGATCGTGTTTGTGCACTGCATGACCGAGACCGGCGATAACTTCAATCTACCGGGTATCAACATCAATCTGAACCCCAACAACGGCACCACCAGTATTGCTTATTACGACTATTGCGACGTGACGCTATCGGACAGCGTTGCACACCTCAAGACCCGCACACGGTACGTGATCCAGCTGGACGGCCAGAAGTATCGCGGCGGCAGCACCCACTGCACGCTGAGTGGCTGGAAGGTAACCAAACATACCCTTACGGACGTGCCGGAGAGCCTGCTGATCGGTGGTGCTCCGGGCACGAATGGCGGCGAGATGACCCGCTGCTGGGACGGCACACTGTACCAGTGTAAGGTGTACAAAGGACTGCTGAGCGATACGAAGATCAACAAGTTCATTCAGGAGGGCACGGTATGATCTATGATGTACATGGTGATCCCCTCGGTACAGCAAGCGGCAACGTGCTGTACGGGAAGAAATATGTGGCCTGCGGAGACAGCTTTACCGCAGGCGACGCGACCGGCTACACGGATGCTGCCGGCAACACCGGCATGAACTCGGATTTTTACGACCAGAAGCTGAAAGCATGGAAAACATACCCGTGGTGGATCGCAAAGCGCAACGACATGACGCTGGTGAACGAGGCTGTGAGCGGCTCTGTGTTCACCAATATCACCGGGCGGCTTTTGCCCTTCTCGGTGGAGCGGTACAAGGCCGTACCGAAGGATGCGGATTACATCACCCTGATGTTCGGTCTGAACGAGTGTGAGCCGGACACGGCACAGGGCTTTGACCCGACCGCCATTGTCGGCACTAAAACAGATACCACCAACGCAACGGTGTGGGGCGCGTACAATATCGTTTTTGAGTATCTGATGAAGAACATCCCCTACGCGAAGCTGGGCGTGATCCTTGCGGACGGATGGATGAGTGCAGCCTACCGGACAACGGTGAAGGAGATCTGCGCCTACTGGGGTGTACCGGTACTGGACCTGAACGACGCGCAGCACCCGCTGCTGCTTACCGCACACAGCGCAGGACGCGCGGACGCCAGCCCTACGGCAAAGCAGCTGCGCAACGATGCCTTTCAACTTGCCCTCTATAACGGCCATCCGGGTCTGCGGGCGCATGAGTACCGCAGCACCATCATTGAGAACTGGATGCGGGGACTGTGATGCAGAAAGGAGGCAGAGAGATGATCCGAAAGTACAGCCTTGCCAAGGACGGGGCAAAGCTGCTTGCACCGGACTTTAAGGTGCGGGAGCTGCGCTGCCGGGACGGCAGCGACACCGTTATGGTGGACGAGGCGCTGATGCTGCTGCTCCAGTGCATCCGGGAGCACTTTGGCAAGGCGGTGACCATTACCAGCGGCTACCGGACGGCGGCGCACAACGCGGCCGTGGGTGGAGCCAAGAGCAGCCAGCACCTGCTGGGCCGGGCGGCAGACATCCGGGTGCAGGGCGTGAGCGTGGAGGACGTGGCTGCCTACGCCGAGCGCCTGATGCCGGACTGGGGCGGCGTGGGACGCTACCCCGTCAAGGTGGGCAGAACCACCGGATGGGTGCACGTGGATACCCGGGCAGACAAAGCCCGGTGGAGGGGGTGAACGCGATGACAAGCATCATCTCAGCCATCATCGCAGGTGCGGTGACCCTGATCGGCGTGCTGATCGCCAACGGAAAAAGCCAAGCGGTGACCGACACAAAGCTGGAGGAACTGACCCGGGAGGTGCGGGAGCATAACAACTTTGCCCGCCGCGTACCCATTTTAGAAGAACAGATGAAGGTGGCCAACCACCGCATCGCAGATTTAGAGAAAGAGAGGAACTGAACCTATGAACGATACCCATTGCAAAATTTCTGCCGCCACGCTGGCACGCACGGCTGCGCTGGCGCTGGCACTGACCAATCAGGTGCTGAGCGCCTGCGGCAAGCCTATGCTGCCCATCGAGAGCTCCACCGTGGAACAGTTGGTGACCACCGGCCTGACCGTGACCGCCGCCCTTGTGAACTGGTGGAAGAATAACTCCTTCACCCCGGAGGCCATCAAGGCCGATGGCTATCTGGAACAGCTGCGGGAGAAAAAGTAAAGGCTGCCGGGCAGACGGGACGATATTTTTGTGAATAGGGCAATGCCGGAGCGTCCTCAGACGCTCCGGCATTGCATTTTTACAGAAAGGGTATTGATTGGAGCCGTTCCCAACAAAAAACTCCCCCGGCGGGTTGCCGGAGGAGCATTCATTTTTCTATTCTAAACACGGATGCGCCGCCCTGACATGGTGCGCAGCCGGTCTTACTTCAGGAACTTTGCCACGGCGCGGGCAACGATGCCGCCCAGAATGCCGGACACCAGAAATTCGGCTACGCCCTGCACGCCAACCAGCAGCACCACGAACATGAAGGGATTGGCAGCGCCCTTGACGGACACCAGATTCTGCACATAGTCGCAGCCGTAGAAAGCCAGCACGATGTAGCCCATGAAGAACAGGGTGTTCAGGGCGGGTGCGGTCATGGCGCTGAGGATGTAGCTCCAGGTGCGGGACTTATCCAGCTTCTGCAGGCCCTTGAAGATCAGGCCGCAGCACAGACCCATGAGCACACGCATACCCACGCACAGGATAAAGGTGTTCAGCGGGCTGACCTGAAACAGTGCACCAGTCATGGCAGATGCGCCGGTGATGGCATCGTAGAAGCTCACAGCGCCGAACACGCCGCCCAGCAGGGCACCCACGGCGGGGCCCATGGTGATGGCGCCCACGGCGATAGGCAGGGTGAGGAAGCTCATGTACAGCGGGCCCACGGGCACACTGCCCAGACCGACAAGCTTCATCACCAGTTCAATGGCCACCAGCAGGGCCACACGGGTCAGAGTCTTCGTATTGGTATTCTTCATAATTCAGTTTTCCTCCTGCTGCCGTTCCGCCCTTTTTGTCGGATACGGCGCAAACCTGCCCGCTCTGTGCGGGTTTTAGGTGAATATTCAAATCTCTTGGAAGCGCGTAGTTGTCAGGGCGTGTTCCAGAGAAAAATGCGTTAAAATCTGTCACCGGGGAAGCGCACCCCAGCGCTGCGGCGCGCCACCGTGAGTACCCGGCTCACCGCGATGCTGGTATCCAGCATGCGGGCGCACAGCTCCTGATCTCCGGCTGTCATGGCGCGGTAAAAGGCTTCGAACTCTGCCGCCTGCCGGGGACGGTCCCCGTTCAGGTTGTAGTGCTCCTCCTTGCCCTCGTTGGGGTGGAAGGTTACGCCGCCGCAGTAGTTCGGGGTGGATTTTTGCAGAATGTAGCCCTTTGTGCCCTGAATGATGCAGCGGGCGGGGGCTGCGCAGTCCTTGGCGGCAAGGCTTACCGCCTTGAAGCCGCTGTAATCCATCATCAGCACACCGCTGGTGTCGATATTGCGCTCCATGTTGGCGGCATACACTGCCTTGTTGGGCTCACCGAACAGACCTACGATGTAGCTGACGTTGTACACACCCAAGTCCATCAGTGCGCCGCCCGCGCACAGCGGGTCGAACACCGGCGGGGTCTGCCCGGCACAAAAGGCGTCGTACCGGCTGGAATACTGGCTGAAGCTGCACTGCACCATGCGCACTGTACCCACCCGGGGCAGCAGCTCCCGGAGCTTTGCGTAGTTGGGCTGGTACTGGGTGGTCATAGCCTCAAAAAGGAACAGCCGCTTGCGCTGTGCCAGCGCAGCCAGTTCCTCGGTCTCGGCGGCGGTCACCGCCATGGGCTTTTCCACAATGACGTGCTTGCCCGCCTCCAGCGCCACCCGGGCGTAGCGGGCGTGCTGCAAATTGGGCACGGCGATGTAGACCGCGTCCACCCATTGCAGCAGCTCAAAATAATTGGTGGTGTGCTGCGGGATCTGATATTGTGCACACAGCTCTGCGGCTTTTGCCGCCGAGCGTGGGGTGCTGCACACCGCCTGCACAGTAAACGGCGTGTGCTCCACAAGCCATGGCAAAAATTCCTGCACGATCTTACCCGTGCCAAGAATGCCCAGTTTCATAATGCTCTCCCTTATCCTCTTGTTCCCTCAGCCTACCAGCGTCTCCGGCTCGCGGCGGGTGCGGCGGTTGGGGTACGGATGCTTTGCCCGGGGGCGTCCCTGCTGACCGTAGTGTCTGCCGCCGCCATGGCTGCGGCTGTGCTCCTGCGGGGCGTTCAGCTGGTACAGCAGTGCCAGCCCCTTCATCAGCAGCTCCGGGTCATAGGCCAGGGGGTGGCGGCACAGCGGGGTGACGTACTTTGCCAGCCCGCCGGTGACCACCAGCGTGGCAGGGCTGCCCAATTCCTCTTCAATGCGCTGCACCATACCGTCAATGAGCACGGCGGTGCCCAGCACCGAGCCGGACAGCATACAGCTTTCAGTATTGGTGCCGATGGCTTTTTTCGGGGAACCCAGATGCACCTGCGGCAGCTGGGCACAGCGCTCGCCCAATGCGCGCAGCCCGGTGGAAAGGCCGGGGCAGATCACGCCGCCCCGGAATACCCGATCCTTGTCCACCACATTAAAGGTGGTGGCGGTGCCAAGGTCTACCGTGACGACCGGCAGCGGAAAGTTTGCCGCCGCGTAGGCAGCATCCACCAGCCTGTCCTTGCCCACGGCGCGGGGCTCGTCCACCCCCATGGTCAGCCCGGTGCGGATGTCCGGCGAAACGATGACCGGCTTTTTGCCGGTATAGTGACGGGCGCACTCGGCCAGTGCCCCGGTGATCTGGGGCACTACGCTGGTAAGCACCGCACCCTCAAAGCGCATGGGGCGCTCCGGGTGGCGGCGGTGCGCAAAAATTTTATCCATTTCGGCACGATATTCTGCAGCCGTGCGGGTGCGCACCGTGTCCATGCGCGCCACAAAGCATACACGTCCGTCCCGAATGCCCCCAAGGGCGACGGTGGTGTTGCCTATATCAATGGCTAAGATCATAATTCTGTTTTCCTTTTCAAAGTAAAAGAAAAGAACCGGTTTGCTCTTTGTCAAGCGTATTTTACCGCATTTTTGCTCCGGATACAAGTTCCCGGCAAAGATTTTGTTGTGCTGGTGGAAGTTTTGCATTATACTAAGGTAAGATATGTGGAAAAGAACTGTTTTTCCGGGAGGTAAACGAACCATGGATCTGAACGGCAAGTGCGTCCTGCTGGGCGTGAGCGGCGGCATTGCCGCCTATAAGATGGCCAACGTGGCCAGTGCACTGCGCAAGCTGGGTGCGGATGTGGAGGTCATCATGACCAAAAACGCCACCCAGTTCATCACCCCTCTCACCTTTGAGACCCTGACCGGCCACAAGTGCATGGTGGACACCTTTGACCGGGATTTCAAGTTTGAGGTCACCCACATCTCGCTGGCAAAAAAAGCGGATGTGATCTTAGTCGCCCCTGCCACCGCCAACGTCATTGCCAAAATGGCGCACGGCATTGCGGACGATATGCTTACCACCGTGGTGCTGGCCGCTAAGTGCCCGAAGCTGGTAGCCCCCGCCATGAACACCGGTATGCTGGAAAACCCCATCACGCAGGATAACCTTGCCACGCTGGAGCGGTACGGCTTTACGGTCATCCCCTCCGAAAGCGGCGTGCTGGCCTGCAAGGATGTGGGCAGCGGACGCCTGCCCAAGGAGGAAGTACTGATCGAGCACATTCTGCACACCATCGCCCGCCCGAAGGATCTGGCTGGGCTGCGCATCGCGGTGACTGCCGGCCCCACGCAGGAGGCGCTGGACCCGGTGCGCTACCTGACCAACCACTCCACCGGCAAGATGGGCTACGCCCTTGCCCGCGCCGCCGCCATGCGGGGCGCCGAAGTGACCCTGATCCACGGGCAGACCGCGCTGCCGCCGGTCAAGTTTACTACTGATGTGCCGGTGACCACCGCCCGGCAGATGCACGAGGCGGTGACCAGCCGCTTTGACGCCACCGATGTGCTCATCATGGCCGCTGCCGTGGCAGACTACCGCCCTGCTACCGTGGCAGACGACAAGATCAAAAAGAAGGAGGGCGACCTTTCCATCCCCGTGGAGCGCACCGAGGACATCCTTGGCACCATCGGCCCCCGCAAGACCCACCAGTTCCTGTGCGGCTTTTCCATGGAGACCCGGGATCTTGTGGAAAACTCTTCCGCGAAGCTTGCCAAGAAAAATCTGGACATGGTGGTGGCAAACAACCTCAAGGTGGCCGGTGCAGGCTTTGGGGTGGACACTAACGTGGTCACCTTCATCACCCCGGACGGCACACGGGAGCTGCCCCTGATGAGCAAGGCAGACGTGGCCGATGCCATTCTGGACGAGATTCTGCGGCGGCGGGCAAAGTAATACTGCCGGGATTTTGTTGTACACATATCACAAAATTCACAAAAAAATTATGGTTCTTTCCGAAAATTCGGCCTTACCTGTTTATTTTATGCTGCAAAAAATATATAATAAGAGTGTGTCCCCATATTTGGAAGGAATCGGTCTGCGCTGCAGCCGTTAATATTTGGAGGAGAGCCTTACTATGTTCATGTACTCGGATTATAGCCAGCATCTGCTGGACCATGTAAAGAAGATCCATTTTATCGGCTGCGGCGGCAGCGGAATGTACCCGCTGATCCAGATCTTGGCCGCCAAGGGCTACGAGCTGTCCGGCAGCGATGTGCTGGACGGCAGCATCATCCGCTACGAGCGGGAGATGGGCGTGAAGGTCAGCCTTGGCCACAATGCGGATAACGTTGTTGGTGCGGACATGGTGGTGTACTCTGCCGCCATCTCCAAGGATAACGTGGAGCTGAACGCAGCCGCCTCCTACGGCATCCCCACCGTGGAGCGCAGCGTGCTGCTGGGCTATGTGAGCCGCCTGTACAAGCAGAGCATCTGCGTGTCCGGCACCCACGGCAAGACCACTACCACCTCCATGATCACCACTGCGCTGGAACTGGCAGGGCGCGACCCCTCTGCCGTCATCGGCGGCAAGCTGCCCCTCATCAACGGCTACGGCAAGGCCGGCAAGGGCGATGATATCGTTATCGAGGCCTGCGAGTTTGCCGAGACCTTCCTGAAGCTGACCCCCTACCTGTCCGTGGTGCTGAACATCGACAACGACCATCTGGACTACTACGGCAGCATGGGCGAGCTGAAGTTCGCCTTCAAGCGCTTTGCCCTGATGACCCAGTTCATGATCTTTGCCAACGCCGACGATAAGAACACCATGGACGTGATGTACACGCTGGACCGCCGGGTGCGCACCTTTGCCATCGACAACCACGCCGACTACCGCGCTATCAACGTCAACGAGTATAAGCCCGGCTTCTTCGAGTTCGACCTGAAGGAGTGGAATACGACCGACACCACCCGCATCCGCCTGTCCGTGCCCGGCCGCCACAATATTTATAATGCACTGGCCATGTGCGCCGTGTGCCGCTTTGTGGGCCTGAGCGCAGAGCAGTGCGCCGAGGCTGCCCTGAACTTCAAGGGCGCAGGCCGCCGCTTTGAGGTGTACGGCGAGTGCAACGGTGCGCTGGTCATTGATGACTACGCCCACCACCCCACCGAGCTGCGCGCCACCCTGAACACCGCCAAGGAGATGGGCTACAAGCGCCTGATCGCCGTCCACCAGCCGTTTACATACAGCCGCACCAAGATGCTGTTCAACGACT
>OLVW01001778.1_pt1 | contig 17313 bp, 12 predicted proteins | sample 1673301 | NCBI WGS metagenome assembly OLVW01 (sample SAMEA3178941, study PRJEB25190) | human gut metagenome
GAATTTCTTGGCTATTTGCCTTTCGAATTAAGAGACGAATACCCAGTCAATTGCAGAAGTGTGTCTTAAGATTATCAGCACAGTAATGTATTTCACTCCAATTGGAGTATTTTGTACGATTGTACCGGTAGTAGAGGCAAATGGAACAAGCACAATTGTATCTTTAGCAACACAGCTTGTCATTTTATATATTGCATTCTTTGGATTTGCATTAGTAGTATATGGAGCGGCAGTAAAAGTACTTGGAAAGACAAGTCCAATTCGTTTTTTCAGAGCGATTATGCCTGCCGCATTAAATGCGTTTGGAACCTGTTCCAGTTCTGCAACAATTCCATTAAGCAAACAGTGTGTGGAAGATGAACTTGGCGTATCCAATCAGGTTTCCAGTATCACCATTCCACTTGGCGCAACGGTAAATATGGACGCAGTATCAATCTTAATGTCATTTATGATCATGTTCTTTGCCAATGCATGTAATGTAAATATCAGCATTTCCATGATGGTACTTGTACTCTTAGCAAATGTACTCCTATCCGTAGGAACGCCGGGAATCCCAGGTGGAGCGATTGCATCCTTTGCGGCACTTGCGACAATGGCAGGACTTCCAGCAGGAGTCATGGGCGTGTATATCAGTATCAATACGTTATGTGATATGGGAGCAACTTGTGTCAATGTAATTGGAGACATGGCAGGATGTGTCGTATTGCAGGAACAAATTGATATAGAAGCATAACTTTTAGTTTGCCGCTGGCAAGAGAGCCCCCAAAAAAAGAGAATCTACCCCATATATGTTAGTCGCAGCGGTTTGAATGCTCACTTTTGCGCTCGCATCCAAACCTTGCTCCGAGGTCACATATATGGGGTATTCTTGAAGGTAAAGAATTTTAAGCTTATTGCTTACCTTTTTTGAACATTAGCATCATTTCATTTGTCAGACTGAAATCATCAGGCTGTAATACGATATCTTCTCGTTTCTTCCATTCTGCGAGTTTCAATTCAGATTCATCCATCTGGATTTCAGTATCGCCATCAACATCGCAATAAAATCCAGCAAGAATATCATCAACAATTCCCCAGGGCTGAGATTTATAATAACGAATATTTTTTACATGAAGTCCAGTCTCTTCCATAACTTCTCTTTGAACAGTTTCCTCTAAAGTTTCTCCAATCTCCGTAAAACCAGCAACCAGTGCATAGTGAGCAAAGCCGGTACGATATTTCGTTACAAGGATTTCATCTCCATTGCAAACGCCCACAATAACTGCGGGTACAATTCTTGGATAAATAACATGTCCGCAAGAAGGACACTTTAAGGCGCGTTCTGTAGTGGAATGAACTGTTTTGCTTCCGCACCGGCCACAAAAACGATTATTCTTATACCAATTACTAAGCTGAAATCCTGTAATTCCAGTAAAAATACGATATTTAGGATGCACTTCCTTCGTTCGGAGTTTTCTGACAGGAGCAAAATCATATCCTTCTGGTAAATAAGCAGGTTCTTTTTCCAGTAAAAAGTAATGGGCATCATCAACAGAAAAAAGATAAGTAAGATCATCTTTTTCAAAAGGGAACTCATCAATGTCAGTAGTATCACTGGGAAAATCACGAACCGCAGGGAAAAAGAGATAGTTATCATACTCCTTATATTGACCGAGCCGGTGAAGAACTCCTTCCTCCGTAAAATATAAAACGATACTGTCCATATCTGGTACGGCATTTATATCATAATGATTATCTAATTTATGTGGGTAAATATCTTGAATCATAGTTGGTTGTTCTATTCCTTTCTATATATAGTAAATAAAAACAATATTATCATATCAGAATCATGTAAAAAATCCTAGATAAAAACTAAGTAAAGACAAAACGAAACAGAAGTGATATACTATCTAAGTAGGTGAAAGATATATACAATTAAAGGTAGGATCACATATGAGTAAGTTATGTAGTTGTATTGTTCCATGTTTTAATGAAGAAGAAGTAATTCCGCTTTATTATGAGGAGATGCAGAAAGTAAGGAAACAAGAAGAAGGGAAAATTGACTTTGAGATTATCTTTATCGATGATGGAAGTAAAGATAAGACATTAGAAGTTATAAAGAAATTAAGCGAACAGGATGAATGTATTCATTATGTATCATTTTCCAGGAACTTCGGAAAAGAAGCTGCGATGTATGCAGGATTTGAACATGCCAATGGTGAATATGTTGTGACAATGGATGTTGATCTTCAAGATCCGCCACATTTAATTCCAGAGATGATCCGATGCATCGAGGAAGAAGGATATGATAGTGTGGCAACAAGACGTGTTACAAGAAAGGGAGAACCACCGATCCGCTCATTTTTCGCAAGACGTTTTTATGGATTGATCAATAAGATCTCTGATGCTGATATCGTAGATGGAGCCAGAGATTTTCGTATGATGAAGAGAGATATGGTTAACGCAATCCTTTCCATGCCAGAATATAACCGATTTACAAAAGGTATCTTTGGATGGGCAGGATTTAAAACAAAATGGATTGAATTTGAGAATGTAGAACGTGCAGCAGGAGAGACAAAGTGGTCATTCTGGAAATTATTCCGATATGCATTAGAAGGAATCATTGCATTCTCCACAGTGCCGCTTACGATCGTATCACTGATCGGAGTGATCGTTTGTATCATTGCATTTTTATTCCTGTTGTTTGTTGTCATAAGAGCAGTAATATTTGGAGATCCGGTCGCAGGATGGCCGTCATTGATCTGTGTGATCAGTTTCTTAAGTGGAATTCAGTTACTTGGAATCGGAGTTGTAGGAATGTATTTGTCTAAGACATATTTAGAGACAAAGAAACGTCCGATCTACATTAAAAAAGAAAGTAAATAAGATACGAAATATTCTTCTTTTATGAGATATATATAAAGGAAGAATATTTTTTTTCTCTTTTTAGCAAAAAATGACCAATTGTACAAAAAATAAAAATGACCAACGTTCAATAAATAGTTGACTTTTATCAAGAAAGTGCATATAATAACGAATGATTTAAGGAGAAGAAACCTCTTTGATAGTAACAATAATGCAAGGAAGGAGCAGCTGTGATCATGTTAAAAAGAGAATGGCAGAAAATTTTAAAGAACCCCTGGATGATTATCATTTTGATCGCGATCATTACGATTCCTGCAATTTATACATCTGTATTCCTTGGATCTATGTGGGATCCATACGGAGATGCAGACGAATTACCAGTAGCAGTGATAAATCACGATAAGAAGGTAAAATACGAGGGTAAGACATTACAAGTTGGTGATGATCTGGTGAAGAATCTGAAAGATTCAGGATCACTTGATTTTCGTTTTGTAAGTGATAAGAAAGCAAACGAAGGATTAGAGAGTGGAGAATATTATATGATCATTTCCATTCCAGAAGACTTCTCAAAGAATGCAACAACATTAATGGATAAGAATCCAAAACAGATGAAACTGATATACAAGACAAATCCAGGTACAAACTATGTAGCATCCAAGATGGATGATAGTGCTATGGCGAAGATTGAAAAGTCAGTCAGAGAAAAAGTAACAGAAACTTATGTAAAAACAGTATTTGCTCAGATCAAAACTGCAGGCTCTGGGTTCCAGGAAGCAGCCGATGGATCAGGAAAGATTGAAAGTGGAGCGAAGAAACTGAAAGCTGGAAATGACACAATTGAGCAGAATTTAAACAAACTCGCATCCAGCACATTAACATTCCAGAATGGAGCTAAATCACTTTCTGTAGGATTAAAAGCATATACAGATGGTGTGGCCAAAGTTGACAGCGGAGCAAAATCATTAAAATCTGGAACAAAGACATTAAAAGACGGAGTTGCACAGCTTTCAAGCGGGGCAACACAGTTATCAACGGGTTCTAAATCATTAAAGATTGGAATCGCACAGTATACAAACGGTGTTAGCACAGCACAGGCTGGAAGCAAACAGCTTGTTGCTAATAATACAGCATTAACATCAGGAGTAGACCAGTTATCAGAGGGAATTAAAAGTGGAACTGCACAGTTAAAAGAAGGAACAGGATCTTTAACAACTGGAATTGATGGAGTATTAAAGGCAGCGAAACAGTCTTCAGACCTGATTGGAGAACAACTTCCAGAATCAACCGATATTCAGCAGTTAAGTGCTGGAATGACTCAGTTAAATGCTGGTATTCAGAAATTAAATCAATCATTGAATGGAAGTGCAGCAACAACACAGTCAACAAAAACTACAACAACAACAGTAGACAATACAGACAGTAAAAAAGCGGCAGAAAGTGCAGCAGCCGTAAAAGAAAAAGTTAACACATTACAGAGTAAAGTAAGTAAATTAAAAAATTCTTCTGCATTAAGCAAGTTATCTGATGAAGAAAAGGAACAGCTTTTATCAGAGATTGGTGAAGTTGAAAGTGCAGCATCTGATGTAGAAGAAGATGTAGATGAAACATATACAAATGCACAGAAAGCATCTCAGGAAAAAGCAACTACAACAACAAAAGTAAGTACACAGTCTGCTTCTTCAGATGAAACATTAGCCGCAGTAAAACAACAGGTATCAGCGTTAGCATCAAGTTCTGAAAAAGTATTGCCAAAAGGTTCACAGGCAGTAACTTCAATGTATTCAGGATTAGAAACTGTGAAAACAGGATTAGACAAGCAGGGAAAAACTCCAGAAACAATGGGAATGATACAGGCATTGACAGCGTTAAAGAGTGGTTCTTCACAGGTAGATACAGGAATTTCAACATTAGAATCTGGACTTAGTACAGGTACAGGACAATTAAAGATTGGAATTGCAAATTACACAGCAGGCGTAAGCAGCTTAAATACAGGACTTACAACATTAAAGAATAATTCCAAAGCATTAAACAGCGGAGCAAAACAGCTCAACAATGGAATCAACCAAGTAAGCTCAAATCTTCCAACATTTATGTCAGGAACAACACAGCTTTATAATGGAACAAAAACATTGAAAAAAGGAACAGCAACTTTAGTTGCAAACAACAATACATTAAACAGCGGAGCCGGACAGTTAGCATCTGGAGCCGGACAGATCGCAGATGGATCAAGCAAACTTGCAGCAGGATCTACAACTTTAGGAAATGGAATCGGAACTTTACAAAGTGGAAGTAAGACATTAAAAGATTCCTTACAGAAGGGAGCAGATCAGGTTAATAGTATTAAAGCTACAAACAAGACAAGCAAGATGTTTGCAGTACCAGTCAAAGCTAAGAATGTAGAATACTCACATGTTGACAACAATGGTCACGCAATGGCACCTTACATGATGTCTGTTGGATTATTCGTAGCATGTATGGCATTTACATTAATGTATCCTTTGATGGAGAAAAACGAAGAAGTTAAGAGTGGACTACAGTGGTGGTTAAGCAAAGTCACAGTTATGGCAGCAGTGTCAATTGTTCAGGCAGTGATCATGGTAGCAGTTCTGATGGGGATCAATGGACTGGAACCACATTATGTAGGAAAGACATTTGGAATGGCAGTTTTAGCATCTATGGCATTTATGTCATTGATCTGCTTTGGAGAAATGTTATTAAATCGTGTCGGAAGTTTCGTCATGTTAGTATTCATGGTTGTACAGTTAGGTGCAGCAGGAGGAACCTATCCACTGGATATGGCACCACACTTCTACACAGTATTACACAAATATATGCCATTCAGCTACACAGTACACGCATTTCGTCATACACTATCCATGGATGGACAGATCGGACAGGATGTCGCAGTATTCGTTGGAATCTTAGTTGTGTCTACATTAGCAACAATCATCTTCTACCGTTTCAGAATGAAGAAACAGGTTGGAGGAACATTAGAACCTAATGGAGCACCACAACATTAAAGAAAGTGAGCAGTTAGCGTTATTAAGTCTTAGTGATGTGACAATGACAGAAGGAGAAATGCCTAATTTATTAGAAGGTGTGACTTCTGATCAAGATAGTATTTTAGATTATTCTATTGATAATGAATATTCATTTAAAACAAAAGGTGGTTTAACTTCGGTTGATTTAGTATGCTCAGGTAAAAATGATAAACAAAGTTTAAAGAAATTAAGACCTGGAAAATATAACTTATACTACACAGCAAGAAGTAGTACAGATTCTACAAAACCAGCCACAAGAAGAACGGTTATTCTTACTGTTTTACCAAATGGCAAACAAGATTTAATAGAATTAGATAGAGAACTTATTAAAAATGGTTCTTTTGAAGATGGAGATAATCCTTCGACAGGTTATCAAATTAGTAGTCGTACATCATGGGATGTTACAAATGCCCAATTTACAAAATATCCAGGATGTGCAAGTGAAGGAGATTGGTGTGGTTTTTTACCAGAAAATAGTGGAAATGCGAATATTTACCAATTTGTTAATTTAAAGAAAAATACAAAATATAAATTAAAAGCTAAAGTGCAATTAACAGAAGTAGGACAAACAATGTTTGTCAACTTAAAAAAGAACGCACAAAATCTTGTAAATGGCAATGAAGTTACAGTAAAATGTACAGAAGAAAATAAAGGACAATATCAAGATGTAGAACTAAATATTGATACAGGAAATGAAGAAAGCATATTTGGAAATGCAAATACTGCAAATTTAACAGTTTGTTTCATGAAATGGACGGAATCAACAAGCGATGCTACATATAGAGGAAAAGTATTTGTTGATGATGTTTCATTGACAGAAGTTAGAAATGAAGATGACAATTATAATCTTGTATGGGCTGATGAATTTAATGAAACTGAATTAGATAAAAATAATTGGGGTTATGAATTAGGACATATCCGTGGTTTAGAACAACAACATTATACAAATAGTAAAGATAATGTTTATCTTGAGGATGGAAATTTAGTTATTAAAGCAACAAATAGAAAAACAGAAGATCAATATGAAGTAACACAAGGAGATACAACAAGAAAAGTTATTTATGATTCGGGAAGTGTAAGAACTCATGGTAAACAAGAATTCTTATATGGAAGAATTGAAATGAAAGCTAAATTACCTAAAGGTCAAGCAGTATTCCCAGCGTTTTGGACATTAGGTTCTGATTTTCATTTAGATGGTAATATTGCTCAAGGTATTGGATGGCCTGATAGTGGTGAAATAGATATCATGGAATTAATTGGTAATGGAACTGCTGGTGGGGTTAATGGTAATAGACAAGTTTATCAAACACTTCATTATGGTACTAATGGTGAAGATGATGGAAAGTATGCTGGACATGGTACTTGCTATACACTACCAAGTGGAATTTTCAATGATGATTATCATGTATTTGGAATTAATTGGTCTAAAGGTAAAATAGAATGGTATGTAGATGATCAAATTGTTAGAACAGTTGATTATAGTGATGATCAAAGAGCTTTAGAATGTATTGATAGACCACAATATATTGAATTTAATTTGGCTTTAGGTGGAGCTTGGCCTGGTGCTGCAGGTGAAAACTTAGCGGGAACAAAATATGAAGTTGATTATGTTCGCTATGCTAGAAATGAGCAACAACAAAAAGATGCAGATACTTTCTATGCAAATGCTTATAAAATTAATGGTGAAAAAGATGTGACAATGACAGAAGGTGAAACACCAGATTTATTAGCTGGAATTACTTCTGATAAGGAAAGCATAGTCGATTATTCTATTAATGACGAACCAATGTTCACAAATGTTGGTGGAAACACACATGTATCACTATTATGTACAGGAAAAAATGATACAGAATCACTAAAATCATTAAAACCAGGAACATACAATTTATACTATACAGCTTATAAAGAAGGAGATACAGTTAGTGCAAGAACAAGAAGACAAGTTTCACTTACTGTTGAAGAAAGAACTTTTGAAAAAGATTTAGCAAAATCACAATTAGAATTAAATGGGGCTATCGGTAGCACATTAGAAACAATTAAATTACCTGCTGGATGGGAATTTTTAAATCCAAAAGATAAAATTTCAGAAGAATCTCAAGAAGTAGATGTTATTTATCCAGCAATTGGTGGAAAAGTAGGTAAAGCTATTATTAATGGTTATGAAAAAGCAGTTATTGTAAGTGGTGAAAATACTAAGTTAGAATATAATGCATCAAAGCCATTAGAAATTACAATCAATGTATCTGCAAGAAATATTCAAAAAGTATTGGTAGATGGAAAAGAAATTGATACAAAATACTACACAATTGAAAATATTTCACGAGCAGTCAATGGTAATTCAAAAGTTGTATTAACTAATGAATATTTAAAAACTTTAAGTAGTGGAGAACATAAAGTAGAAATTCAAACAACTGCTGGAAATGTAGATACAATATTTACAGTTGTTAAATCAAATTCTGGAAAAGATGATAACGAAAATCCAAATCCAGGAACAGGAAAAGATGATAATGAAAAACCAAACCCAGGAACAGGTAGTGATGATAATCAAAAACCAAATACTGGTACAGAAAATAAAGATAGTCAAACAAATGTAGATAATAAGAAAAACGAAAGTGTTGAAGGTGTGTCAAATACAAATAAAAAAACTACTAAAAACGCACAAACAACAACTCAAAAGAGTACAAAAACAGGTGATCAAGCACCAGTTGAAATCTTCATTGGTTGTTGCTTAGTATCATTTATCGCAATTATCGCATTAAAAAAGAAAAAAGTATTAAAATAAATACTAGAATCATATGATTGTAATATAAAGTGAACAAAATAAGTTCAATGAATAACTTAAGATGTTCACTTTTTGTATTGAATTTAATTGACTTTATAAGAAGACTTTGATATTCTTTGAAAGAAAAATGAATAAATGGTAGAGGTGCATGAATCAAGAGTACTCTTTAATAATGTTTGGTGACAGTTAAAGAGGAAAGGGAAACGTGCCGAAGAGAATAAAAGCACCAACTTTTATTTATCTGGGAAATTATAGAATATGTAATTTCTTGTCACTTTTTAGTGGAGAGCTATCTTGTATGTAAGTACTTTGATTGCCTCAAAGTGCTTTTTTTATGGAGGAAAAGATGAATTTTGTAAGTACAGTATGGGCGTTATTACCGCCAATTATTGCGATTGTTTTTGCGTTAAAAACCAAAGAAGTATATCTATCTTTATTATTAGGTATTGTGACAGGGACACTTTTATTAACGAATTTTCATATTGTAGAAAGTATGAATTTGTTATTTGATACGGTTGTTAATTGCTTGAGTAAACCTTCTAATATTGGTATCTTAATGTTTCTAGTGATGCTAGGAATGATAGTGACTTTAATGACTAAAAGTGGGGGAAGTCAAGCTTATGGAAAATGGGCAAAGAAGAAAATGAAATCCTCAAAGCAATCACTTTTTTCTACTTTTGTTTTAGGTGTGGTAATCTTTGTTGATGATTATTTTAACTGTTTAACAGTAGGAAGTGTTATGCGTGAAATTACCGATGAATTTAAAGTTTCTCGTGCAATGCTTGCTTATATTATTGATAGTACAGCAGCACCTATTTGTATTATTGCACCAATTTCATCATGGGCTGCTGCTGTCAGTGGCTATACTTCGGGAGATGGATTTCAACTCTTTTTAAATACGATTCCCTTTAATCTATATGCCCTTCTTACAGTTGTAATGGTATGTTATGTTATAAAAAGTGAATTTCTTGTAGGTAAAATGAGAAAACATGAGCTTGCCGCTAAAGAAGGTGATATTCATTTTGGGGATGATTCTTATCAAACTGGTGAAGAAATTTCTTATAATAAAAATGGTAAAGTAATAGATCTTATTTTACCTGTTATTGTTTTAATTTTTAGTTGTATTGTTGGGATGATCTATACAGGTGGCTTTTTTGATGGAAAAGATTTAATTACGGCTTTTAGTCAATGTGAAGCATCAAGAGGACTTGTTTATGGAACATTCTTTACTATTATTTTTGTTTTTGTTCTTTATATTCCTCGTAAAGTTGTTTCTTATAATGAATTTGTTGAATGTATTCCAGAAGGGTTTAAAGCCATGGTACCTTCTATCTTAATTCTTGTACTTGCCTGGTCTTTAGGAGATCTTGTATCAAATCAATTACAGGCTGGAACATTTGTTTATAATACATTACAATCAGCTTCAATTTCAACCGCAATTCTACCGGCCTGTTTATTTGTTGTTGGAGCAGGGTTATCTTTTTCAACAGGAACATCTTGGGGAACGTTTGGTATTTTAATTCCTATGGCAACCTCTTTATTTCCAGAAAGTTCAACAATGTTAGTTATTTCTATTGCATCTATTTTAGCGGGGGCAGTTTGTGGAGATCATATTTCACCTATCTCTGATACGACAATTATGGCTTCAACAGGAGCACAATGTAATCATTTGTATCATGTTACAACACAGATTCCATATGCTTTAATTGTTTCAAGTGCATGTTTTATAGGTTATTTAGTAGCTGGATTTACACAAAATATGTTACTTACTTTAGTTGTTTCGTTTGTTTCTTTAGGATTGATTATTTTAGGAATACGTATTTATCAAAAAAGAAAGTATTAAAAACTTTTGAACTTCAAAATATAATATGTTATAGTGTTGCCGGTGATAAAAATGAAAAGAAAGATTTCTCTAATTATAAAATTCATTGCAATACTTTCTTCTGTTTATGGAATGTTGCAATCTTTAGATCATTGGATGTTTTTTACGTACTTTACGAATTTATCAAATATCTTTATTGATCTTTGTCTTTTAATCTTTTTGATTTATGATTTAAAGAAAACAAAATATATTTCACAAGGAATGTATTTGATTAAATTTATGGGAACAATATCCATTACCCTTACATTCTTTGTCTATCTGCTTTTATTAGCACCAACCAATAGTCATGGTTTTATCGGTGCTTATTTAAATAATGGTGCAGGAAGTTTATGTGTACATTTTATAACCCCAGTTCTAGCAATCATTGATTTTATTTTCTTTAGTGAAAAATATCTTCCTGAAAAAAGACATGTCTTTTATTCAGTTATTCCACCACTTGTTTATGTTGGTTATGTTATTATTCTAGGACAAGTATTTCGTGTACGTTGGTATGGCGATATGTTAGCACCCTATAATTTTTTAAACTATGGTGCTTCTACAGGATGGTTTGGTTTTGATTTATCTTTATTAGGTTCTAAAACATTAGGAATTGGGACATTTTATATGATTGTAGTTTTATTGATTATTTTTATTGGATTAGGAAAACTCTTTTTAAAAATCAAGAAAACAAAGAAAGATTTTTATTAATTAAAGATATTTATCTAAAAAATTGTAATAATTTGGGAATTGACCATTTATTACAATTTTTTTGTTATGATAGTCAAGCTTTAATGAATTATTTTTATAATATGAAAATGAATTGAGCATAAAAAGAAATATGATAAGATGGTAAAGGTTTAGGAGGGGATTTTATGGACATCATGGTTGTCTTCCAAACGATGTTAAAATTATTTTTATTACTCATTTTAGGATTTGTTTTATTTAAATGTCATATCTTTGATGAATATACAAATAAAAAAATATCAGCATTAATTGTCAATGTGGCATCACCAATGCTTATTATTAGTTCTATTGCAGGAGTAGAAGAAAATGATAAAAGTATTGTCTTTTTAATGATAGGGGCAGGTATTTTAATGTACATAGGATTTATTATTCTTGGAAAGATTATAAATCGTATCTTCCCATTTCCTAAAAAAGATTGGCCTGTTTATGAATGTATGGTTGTTTTTGCGAATACAGGATTTATGGGATATCCTGTTTTAGATGTCTTTGGACAAGAAGCTGTTTTTTACGCATCGCTTATTCACATGGCATTTAATTTCTTTGTGTATACCTATGCGATTTTGTGTCTTACAAAAAGTGATGATAGTGAATTTAAATTAAATTTTAAACAATTACTTACACCAGGAATTGTTTTGATTTTTATAGGAATCTTAATTTACTTATTTGATATGCAACTTCCAAGTGTACTAATGGATACCATTAATAGTATTGGTTCACTGACAGCACCACTTTCAATGATGATGATTGGTTCATCATTAGCAGTTTACCCAATTAAAGATAGTTTTACAGATTGGCGTAGTTATGTCTTTGCTTTTGTACGTTTAATCATTGTACCATTTATGACAATGATAGTTTGTCGTTTACTTCATATCAATCCTTACTATGCAAACATTACAATCATTACTAATGCTATGCCAGTAGGATCAATGGTATTAATGCTTGCAACACAATATAATGCAAATGTCAAAATCGTAACAAAAAATATTGTTGTTTCAACTTTATTATCAGTTATTACTATTCCAATTGTTGTTGCAACAATGTTGTTATAGGAGAAGTCTATGAATTATAAAATTTATGAACAATTACCTCAAGAAGCAAAAGATATTAGAATAAAAGTCTTTATGGAAGAACAAGGCTTTAAAGATGAATTTGATGATTTAGATCAAGAATGTAGACATCTAGTTGTCTTTGATCAAAATAAACCCATTGGAACATGTCGCTATTATTATGATGATTCTTTACATGCCAATGTCATTGGTAGAATAGCAGTTATTAAAGAATATCGAGGTAAAAAAGTAGGACAATATATTGTACAAAGTGCTTGTTCATTATTAAAAGGAACAGTATGTTTACATGCACAACTACAAGCAAAAGGCTTCTATGAAAAACTAGGCTTTAAAGCATATGGTGAAATAGATTATGATGAAGATTGTCCCCATACATGGATGAAAAAATAAAAGAGACATCAACTTTAAGATTATATTCTTAAGTTGGTGTTTTTATTTTGCATATAATTTTTGTATGTGAAATTGACAAATAAGAGGGAAAGAAGTATATTATAGATAGATGAGACTTGTGGTCTCAAAAAAAGTTGCTTGCTCAATTTAAAGTAACGATTATTTATTAGTTTTATATGAGACATGCGGTATCAACATTTAATGGTGAAGGAGGAAAAAATATGAATAAGAAACTCATTACAATGCTTGTAACATTTTGCTTTATGCTACTATTAGCGCCAGTTTCAGTAATGGCGGCAACACCAACGAATGCACCAATCGTCATTGATGTAGGAGGTGCAAATGTTGAAAATGAAAACTATAAAATTACAGATACAGGCATTAATATTCGTAAAAGAGATGTTAATTATGAATTGACAGGTACGACTGATAAACAAATTAATTTTTGGGGAAGTAATAATCCTAATGAAGTTGATCAAGCTTTTTATTTAAAACTTAATAATTTAGTATGTAATGGGGGCTTTATAGTACAAAATAGCCCTGTGAAGATGGTAGTTGAAGTGCCTAAAGATACAAATAATAAACTAAAAAGAATTTCAGCTAATGATTTAACTATATATGGATCAGGAGTATTGAATACAGAAGGTTTTACTGTAACACAAAAAACATCTTATATGGATAGTGCACTTCATGTTACGGATACAACAATCAATGTAAATGTGGCACGAAATTCGGCTGAATGGAATGGAAAATGTGTGATATCAGGAAATGCGGTTCTTACATATACAGGAAATGGAACATACGCGCCTTTACAATTGGGGGTTAAGAATCGTGATACTACTCATTCGGTTTTATTAGAAGATAACGCGAAACTTATTTGTTTACAAGATGATCCTGAAACGCCATCGGAACATTCTGTTTCAGGACTAGAATCATTTGGTGCACCTATAACTTTAAAAGATAATAGTTATTTAGAAGCGGAAGCAAAATCATCAACAGGAAAATATGCTGGTTTTGGAATTATTTCTTCTTCTCCTATGAAAGTGCTTGGAAATTCTAAAGTAGTGGCTAAAGGCTATGATGCTGCTTTAAGCGTAGATAATGATTTAGAAATTAATGGTGGAGCTATTAAAGTAGTAAGTAAAGAAAGCAACGGTATTTATGCGAATAATTTAAAAATTGAAAATGCACAAATTGAAGCTGAAGGATACTATCCTGCTTTATTTGGAAATAATGCTTTATCTATTTCAAATAGTACAATTAATGCAACTAGTACAGGTGATATCGCAATCTTTACAAGAGGTAATCTTTCTATAGAAAACAGTAAAGTAGACGCTAATGCTCCACAAGATAAAAAAGGAATAAAAGCTAGAAAAACAACAACAATTAATCAATCTTGGATAACAACAACAGGAGATGAATCTTATGATTCTATTAATGATAGTGTTCTTTTCAATGGTAATGATGGTAAAGTTATTGGTAATGTCACTGTAATCGGTGAAGAAACGGTTTCATCTGAAAAAACTTTAATAATATCAGAAGGAACAACATTAACAATTCCTGATAAAGCTAAATTTACGAACAATGGTACGGTTGTTGTAAATGGCACAATTATAAATAACGGACAAATTACTTGTACAAATCATTCAGGTGGAAAAGCTACTTGCATACAAAAAGCTGTTTGTGAACTTTGTAATCAAGAATATGGTGATTTATTAGAACATAATTATTCCACAAAATGGATGAATAATGAAGAAATTCATTGGCAAGAATGTACAGTATGTCATAATCATAAAGATGAGTCAAAACATATATTTGATGATGATAAAGATACTGTTTGTAATGTTTGTGGATATGAAAGAATGGTAAATATCAAAACGCCTAAAATTATAAAAGGTCAAAATAGTAAATGGAAAAAAGATAGCAAAATAGATTTTGTATTTGTTTCAGATGCAGATTATTCTGATTTTGTAAGTGTATCTATTGATGGTAAGATAATTGATTCAAAGAATTATGTATCTAAAGAAGGAAGTACGATTATCACATTAAAAAGTGATTATTTAAATACTTTATCAGTTGGAAAACATACAATAAGTATTAATTCAACAACAGGAAGTGCATCTACTGAATTTATTATTGAATCAAATGAGGTGGAAACACCTGTAAAAGATGATAATAAAAAGAATGATTCAACATCAAATAATCAAGCAACAGTAAATCCAACTATAAAAGAAGAAACAAAGACAACGGTAAAAGCTGAAAATAAAGAAGAAGTTAAAAAAGTAAAAACAGGTGATGATGAAAATATTATAGGTGTTGTTTTATTATTGATAGGAAGTTTAGTTGTTTTAACTTATATTAGAAAAAAGAAAATAGAATAAAATAAATATCGTCCCATGAGGGGCGATATTTTACAATATGCTTATAAAAATCTTTGACAAATAAATTATGAAGTGGTTTAATACAAATAAATACAATGAAAAGAAGTAGTAGATGATTAAAACATAGGTAGAGAGCTTTTGGTTGGTGAAAAAAAGTTATGTTTGATGATTGAATTCCTCTTGGAGTAGAATATTGAAGTAAGTAGATATCTCCGGTGACACCCGTTAACGTGTATGAGTATGTAGGTACTTAGTAAGGTTATTATTGTGAGATAATAACGAAGTAAGGTGGTAACGCGATGGTCTCTTTCGTCCTTATGGGATGAAGAGACTTTTTTATTAGTATATATGGGGGAAATAAAAATGGAAAAAAGAATTACAGGACATACAGAATTATTAGGACTTATTGCTACACCAATTAGACATTCTAAATCACCAGTGATGCACAATGCTGCATGCCGTGCATTAGGTTTAGATTATGCTTATTTAGCTTTCGATATTCAACCAGATCAATTAGAAGATGCGGTTAAGGGTTTCAAAGCTTTAAATGTAAGAGGATGGAATGTTTCTATGCCTTATAAAACATCTATTGGTCAATATTTAGATTATATTACACCAATTGCGAAAATGTGTGGAGCTATCAATACAGTTATTAATGATAATGGTGTTTTAACTGGAACAATTACAGATGGTACAGGTTATATGAATGCTTTAAAAGATCAAGGAATTGATATCATTGGTAAAAAGATGACAATTGCTGGTGCTGGGGGAGCAGCAACAGCAATCGTCATGCAAGCTGCATTAGATGGTGTTAAAGAAATCAGTATTTTTAATATTAAAGACGCCTCATGGAATCGTGCTTTAGAAAATGTTGAAAAAATTAATTCACAAACAAAATGTAAAGCACAATTATTTGATTTAAATGATCATGAAACATTAAGAAAAGAAATTAATGAATCAGCAATCTTCACAAATGCGACAAATGTAGGAATGGGTAAATTAGAAGGACAAATGGTTTTACCAGATACTTCTTATTTAAGAAAAAATTTAATTGTTTCTGATGTTATTTATATGCCGGAAAAAACAAAATTACTAGAAGAAGCTGAAAAAGTTGGATGTCAAACAATTAATGGTTTAGGAATGATGCTTTATCAAGGAGCTGCTTCATTTAAATTATGGACAGATCAAGATATGCCAATTGATAAAGTGAAAGAAGCTTTAGACTTTTAAGAAAGTTATTTGAGAGGTTTAACACAATGTTAGACTTCTTTTTCTTTTTAAGAAATAAGTTTTGTTTTTTTAGTGTCTTTGTTATAATAAACGCAAAAGGTAGGTATAAAAATGTATAAATTAATAGCGTTAGATTTAGATGGAACATTAACAGATAAAAATAAAAATATTTTAGAAGAAACAAAACAAGAACTTATTAAATTAGCACAAAAAGGAATTATCATTGTTTTAGCTTCAGGAAGACCAACAGCTGGTATCTTTAAAGAAGCAAAAGAATTAACTTTAGATAAAGTTGGAGGATATTTATTATCATTCAATGGGGCAAGAGTTTTAGATTATAAAACAAATGAAGTTGTTTATGAACAAACTCTTTCAAGTGAAGTAGCTCATGAAATGTATGATCGTGCAAAAGCTTTTGGTTTATCACCACTTACATACAATGCGACTGAAATTATTACAGAAGATATTGGTGATCATTGGATTCAATTAGAAAGCTTTACAACAAAAATGAATATCAAACATGTTCAAGATTTTAAAAAAGAAGTGAACTTTGATGTCAATAAAGTATTAATTACTGGAGAACCCGCATATGTTGCACAAATTCTTGATGAATTTAAAGCACCTTATGAAGGTAAGATGTCTATTTATCGTAGTGATCCTTACTTTATTGAATGTATGGCTAATGGAATTGATAAAGCAGCTTCTTTAGATGTTTTATGTAAGAAATTAGGAATTAAACAAGACGAAACAATTGCTTTTGGTGATGGATATAATGATTTATCTTTAATTGAATATTGTGGTTATGGTGTTGCTATGGAAAATGCAGTTGATGAAGTAAAAGAAAGAGCAAACTATATTACTTTATCAAATAATGATAATGGGATTGCTTATTGTTTAAAACAACTAGAAGAAAAAGGCCTTATTTAAACTCTTAAGAAATTAAGAGTTTTTTAAAATGATTAGAAAACAAATT
>OLVW01001797.1_pt1 | contig 17134 bp, 13 predicted proteins | sample 1673301 | NCBI WGS metagenome assembly OLVW01 (sample SAMEA3178941, study PRJEB25190) | human gut metagenome
AAAAGGCCTTGACTTTCCGACCGGCCGGGTGTAAATTAGCACTCGAAGGTCAGGAGTGCCAACAGTCGGCAGCTCCGAGTGCCAGCGGAGGAGATCATGGACATCAGCAGCCGCAAAAAGAAAATACTTGCCGCGGTCATCGAGGAATACATCCGCACGGCGGAGCCGGTCGGCTCAAAGGCCATCGCCGCGAGCGCGGACCTCGGCTGTTCCTCGGCCACGATCCGCAACGAGCTGGCGGAGCTGGTCGCCATGGGCTATCTCGAGCAGCCGCACACGTCGGCGGGCCGCGTGCCCACCCCGCTCGGCTACCGGATGTACGTCAACGAGCTCATGGAGCACAAGGACCTCACCGCCGAAGAGACGCAGGCCATCACGCAGAGCCTGACGGGCCGCCACCAGCGCGGCGAGCTCATGACGGACGCGAGCCGTCTCGCCTCGCAGCTGACGAACTACCCCGCCGTGACGCTCACGACGAGCGCCGGCGTGACGATCCGCCGCTTCGACCTCATTTATCTCGACGCGAACAGCTTCATCATCGTGCTGCTCCTGAGCGACGACACGGTGAAAAACAAGCTCGTGCACCTGCCGGTCTCGGCCGAGCAGAGCATGATCCAGAAGCTGGCCACCGTCTTCAACGCCCACTTCACCGGCATCCACGAGAGCGACATCACCCCGGTGCTGATCCGCTCGGCGGAGCGCGCCGCGCAGGACAACCTCGGCATCACGGCCGTGATCGCGGCCTTCGCCATCGAGGTGCTCACGGGCGCGGGCGCCGCGCAGACGTACCTCGTCGGCGAGTCGCAGCTGCTGCACCAGCCGGAGTTCCGCGACCCTGACAAGGCGCACCGCCTCATGAGCTACCTGTCCGACGGCAGCAACCTGCTCGACATCCCGATGGAGCAGCTCGGCGGCGACAACGAGGTGCGCGTGCTCATCGGCCCGGAAAATGTGGCCGAGGAGCTGCGCGACAGCAGCGTCGTGCTCGCAACGTATGACGCGGGCGAAAATATGCGCGGTCTGATCGGTGTGGTCGGCCCGACGCGCATGGACTATTCCAAGGTCGCCGCGAAGCTCAGCTTCATTGCGGCCGGCCTTTCCAAGCTGCTCGGCGGCGGCACGCTTCCGCCCCCCGGGCTGGACAACAAGCTGATCATTAAGGGAGACGATACAGATGAGCACGAAAACGAACGACCCGAAGCAGACGGCGCCGGAAACGGCTCCGGCCGCTGAAGACGTAAAGGCCAACACGGCCGCCAAGACCGAAGAGGCCGAAGAGACCCCGGTCAAGAAGGCTGAAAAGAAGGCCGACAAGAAGGAAGCCAAAAAAGAAAAAGAACCCAAAGAAAAGAAAGAGACAAAAAAAGAGATCGAAGCCGATCTCGCGGCGGAGAAGGACAAGTACCTCCGCCTGCTCGCCGAATATGACAACTACCGCCGCCGCAGCACCCGCGAGCGCGAAGCGATCTACGCGGACGTCCGCTGCGACACGCTCAAAAAGTTCCTGCCGGTGTACGACAGTCTGTCCCGCGCTCTGGCGCAGACCCCGGCAGACGATCCCGCCCGCAAGGGCCTTGAGGGGATTATGAACCAGTACAACACCGCGCTCAATCAGCTCGGTGTGACGGCGATCGAAGCCGTCGGCCAACCATTTGACGCCAACCGCCACAACGCCGTCATGCACATCGAGGATGATGCTTACGGCGAGGGCGTTGTCGTGGAGGAGTTTGAAAAGGGCTTTTGCATCGGCGACCGCGTGCTGCGGTATTCCGTCGTGAAAGTCGCAAACTGATCCCATATAAATTCGTATACACAATCTGCTTTCAATACAGGAGGAAATCATTATGAGTAAAATTATCGGTATCGACCTTGGCACTACCAATAGCTGCGTCTCCGTCATGGAGGGCGGCGAAGCGACCGTTATCCCCAACGCGGAAGGTCATCGCACCACCCCGTCCGTCGTCGCGTTCTCCAAGACCGGCGAGCGTATGGTCGGCCAGGTGGCAAAGCGTCAGGCCGTCACGAACCCGGATCGCACGATCAGCTCGATCAAGCGCGAGATGGGCTCGGATTATAAAGTAGAGATCGACGGCAAGAAGTACACCCCGCAGGAGATCAGCGCCATGATCCTGCAGAAGCTGAAGGCTGACGCAGAAGCTTACCTTGGCGAGCCCGTGACCGAAGCCGTCATCACCGTGCCGGCCTACTTCACCGACGCGCAGCGCCAGGCGACGAAGGACGCCGGCAAGATCGCCGGCCTCGACGTCAAGCGTATCATCAACGAGCCGACGGCGGCCGCGCTGGCCTACGGCCTCGATAAGGAGACCGACCAGAAGATCATGGTCTACGACCTCGGCGGCGGCACGTTCGATGTCTCCATCCTCGATATCGACGACGGCGTTATTGAGGTTCTGGCCACCGCGGGCAACAACCGCCTCGGCGGCGACGACTTCGATGAGTGCATCATGAAGTGGATGGTCAGCGAGTTCAAGCGTACCGACGGCGTCGACCTTAGCGGCGACAAGGTCGCCATGCAGCGCTTGAAGGAAGCTGCCGAGAAGGCCAAGATCGAGCTCTCCGGCGTGACCTCCACCAACATTAACCTCCCGTATATCACCGCCGACGCCACGGGCCCGAAGCACCTCGACCTGACCCTCACGCGCGCTAAGTTCAACGAGCTGACCGCGCACCTGGTCGAAGCCACTGCCGGCCCTGTCCGTCAGGCGCTCAGCGATGCGGGCCTCACCGGCAACGACATCCACAAGGTCCTGATGGTCGGCGGCTCCAGCCGTATCCCCGCCGTGCAGGAAATGGTCAAGAAGCTCACCGGCAAGGAAGGCTTCAAGGGCATCAACCCCGATGAGTGCGTCGCCATGGGCGCTGCGCTTCAGGCGGGCGTTCTGACCGGCGATGTCAAGGGCCTGCTGCTGCTCGACGTCACCCCGCTGTCCCTCGGCATTGAGACCATGGGCGGCGTTTGCACCAAGCTCATCGACCGCAACACCACCATCCCCGTGAAGAAGAGCCAGATCTTCTCCACCGCCGCCGACAACCAGACGAGCGTTGAAGTCAACGTTCTGCAGGGCGAGCGTGAGATGGCCGCTGCCAACAAGAGCCTCGGCCGCTTCCACCTCGATGGCATCGCTCCGGCCCGCCGCGGCGTGCCTCAGATCGAGGTCACATTCGATATCGACGCCAACGGCATCGTGAACGTCAGCGCGAAGGACCTCGGCACCGGCACTGAGCAGCACATCACCATCACCTCTTCCTCCAACATGAGCAAGGAGGATATCGAAAAGGCCGTCAAGGACGCCGAGCAGTACGCCGCTGAGGACGCCAAAATCAAGGAAAAGGTCGAAGTCCGCAACCAGGCCGACCAGATGGTCTACCAGAGCGAGAAGACCCTCGGCGAAGTGGGCGACAAGATCCCCGCGGACGAGAAGGCCAAGGTTCAGAGTGGTATCGACAAGCTGAAGGAAGTCCTCAAGGGCGACGACACCGACGCCATCAAGAGCGCGACCGAAGAGCTCACGCAGATGTTCTATCAGATGAGCGAGAAGCTTTATCAGCAGGCGAACCCGCAGGGCGGCGCACAGGCCGGTCCTGACATGGGCGGCCAGAACGGCGGCGCGCAGACCGGCCCGAACGGTCAGCAGTATTATGATGCTGACTACAAGGTCGTGGATGACGACGACAACAACAAGAAGTAATTTGAAACCGATCGACGCAGCGGGGACAGTTTATACTGCCCCCGATTGCGGCGTTTTTAGGAGCGTAGTCTATGGCTGAAAATAAAAGAGACTATTACGAGGTGCTCGGCGTTTCCAAGGGCGCTTCGGAAGAAGAGATCAAAAAAGCATACAAAAAGCTCGCACGCAAGTATCACCCCGACATGAACCCCGGCGACAAGGAAGCCGAGGAGAAGTTCAAGGAGATCAACGAGGCGAACGAGGTTTTGAGCGACCCAGACAAGAAGGCGCGCTACGACCAGTTCGGCTTTGCGAGCGTTGACCCGAATTACGGCGCAGGCGCCGGTGGCGGCGCTTACAGCGCGGGCGGGTTCGACTTCGGCGACCTCGGCGATATCTTCGGCAGCTTCTTCGGCGGGGGCTTCGGCGGCGCGCGCGCGAACCCCAACGCGCCCCAGCGCGGCGAAAGCCTGCGCACGAGCGTGAACATCAGCTTTGAAGAGGCGGCCTTCGGCTGCGAGAAGGAAGTCAGCATCGACCGCATCGAGCAGTGTCCTGACTGCCGCGGCTCGGGCTGCGCCAAGGGAACGACCGCCGAGGTCTGTCCTGACTGCCGCGGCAGCGGCGTGGTCCAGCAGCGCCGCCAGACGCCGCTGGGCTATATGTCGACGTCGGCACCCTGCCAGCGCTGCGGAGGCAAGGGCAAGATCATTCATCAGCCCTGCCCCAAGTGCGGCGGCAAGGGCATGATCCGCCACCGCAAGACCATCAAGGTCAGCATTCCTGCGGGCATCGACAACGGGCAGACCATTTCGCTGCGCGCGCAGGGCAACGCGGGCAAGAACGGCGGCCCCGCGGGCGACCTTCTGATCGTCGTGTCCGTGCGTCCGCACGAGATCTTCCGCCGCGAGGGCACGAGCGTCCTGTGCGAAGCGCCCATCACGTTCACGCAGGCGGTGCTCGGCGCGGAGCTTGAGATCCCGACGATCGACGGCAAGGTGAAGTACACCATCCCCGAGGGGACGCAGAGCGGCACGACGTTCCGCCTGAAGGGCAAGGGCATTCCCGGCCTCAACGGCCGCGGCCGCGGCGACCAGTACGTCACCGTGTATATCGAGACGCCGCGCAACCTGAACCGCGAGCAGAAGGAAGCGCTCAAGAAGTTCAGCGAGTCGCTCGGCGAGAAGAATTATGAGGAACACAAGAGCTTTTTCGGAAAGTTCAAGCTGTAACGAATAGAAGATGTATTTATCCGATTATCACACCCACTGTTCGCTTTCGTTCGACTCGAAAACGCCGGTGGAAGACATGGTGCGCGCGGGCATCGCGCAGGGTTTGCAGGAAATGTGCCTGACCGACCATGGAGACCTGTTCCGCCCGAGGGAGACGGCGCGCTGGGAGCACGATTTTTCGAATCGTGAAGAGACCTTTGCGCGCGCCGACCAGGCGGCGGACGGGAAGATCATCGTCCGCCGCGGTATCGAGCTCGGCGAGGCGATGCGCGACTTTGCCTACGCAGACGAGCTGCTCTCGCGTTTGCCGGAGCTCGACTTTGTCATCGGCTCGCAGCATCAGCTGTCGGAAAAGTACGATTGGAACGACCTCTACTTCATGCCCGAGGCCACGGAGCAGGAGGCGCGCGGGCAGATCGCGGACTATTTAACGCTCGTTCTGGAGACGGCCAAGTGGGGGAAGTTCTCCGTGCTCGGCCACCTGACGCTGCCGCTTCGCTACATGAACGAAAACCATGGCATGCACATGAGTTTCGACGGTTTTGAGGACGAGGTGGCGCAGGTGTTCCGCGCGCTCATTGAAAATGGCTGCGGCATCGAGTGCAACGTCAACCGCGGCAACACGCCGCTGCCGGACGCCAAATGGCTGAGGCTCTATCACGAGCTCGGCGGCGAGATCATCACCATCGGCACCGACGCGCATACGCCGGAATTCGTCGGCATGCGCGCCCGCGAGACGCAGGAATTACTCAAGAGCTGCGGCCTCAACTATGTGTGCACGTTTGAAAAGAAAAAACCGGTCTTTCACAAAATCTGACTGACAAAAGGAGAAACACTATGAAGATCGCATTGGGCTGTGACCACGGCGGATACGCCATGAAGGAAGACATCAAAAAGCAGCTGGAGGGCCTGGGCCACGAGGTCAAGGACTGCGGCACCTATTCCACCGAGAGCTGCGACTATCCCATTTTCGGCGAGGCCGCCGCGCGCGCCGTCGCGAGCGGAGAGTGCGAGTACGGTATCGTCGTGTGCACGACGGGCATCGGCATCTCCATCGCGGCGAACAAGGTCAAGGGCATCCGCTGCGCGCACTGCGCCGATACGCTCGAGGCGCAGCTCTGCCGCCAGCACAACAACGCGAACATGATGGCCATCGGCGCGGGCTTCACGGGCCCGAAGCTGGCCGCGGCCATGGTTGAGACGTTCCTCTCCACCGCGTTTGAGGGCGGCCGCCACGCCCGCCGCGTCGCGCTGATGGACGCTATCGAGGGCTAAAGCATACAAAAACGGAAAATCAACAAAAACCGAAAGGTTTTTGTTGATTTTTTTGCTCTCAAAAGGTAAACTGTTGCACGAGAAAAAGGAGGCGGATGCAGACAATGGCAAGAAGATCGAGCGGAACGAAGGGCTATACCGGTTATCGCGGGCGCAGGCGCGGCAGAGGCGTGCTGGCCGTGGTGCTGGTGGTCATTTTGCTGCTGGCGTGCGGCTTTTTGTTTGCGCAGCGCTATATGGTATACGATGCGGACGGCTCGGTCCGCTTTGAGTTCCCCTGGATAAAGAAGACCCCACAGGACGACACCGCAAATGGCGGCGACAGCGGCGACGATAAGAAGCAGGACGACCTTGAGATCACGGTGCAAAAGCCCGTCATCAAGGATACCTACGCAGTCGAGCTGGGTGCAGACGCGCTCGGCAGCGATTGGCAGGCAGCGCTCGATGGCCTTGATAAGGACGTGAACGCCGTGGCGGTCGAGCTCAAGGACGCGAGCGGCAAGATCCATTACGGCTCTAAAGTGCAGGGCGCGATCGACTGCGGTGCGGTGGCCGGGAACAGCACATCGGACACGGCCATTCAGGGCCTTGTCGACTCGGACTATTACACGATCGGCCGCATCAGCACGCTGCACGACAGCCTGTACGCCTACGAGCACATGACGGACGCCGCCGTGTGCCAGCTGACGGGCTTTGTCTGGTACGATACGAACAGCACCCACTGGCTTGCGCCCGAAAAGCAGGCCGCGCGGCAGTATGTGACCGATATCGTCACGGAATGCGCACAGATGGGCTTTGACGAGCTGCTGCTCGACGATTTCCACTACCCGCGCGAGGGGCGCATGAGCCGCATCAAGACGGACGAGCGCACCATGACGCAGCAGGAGGCGCTTGCGCTGCTCGCCGACGATATCCACACCGCGCTTGAGCAGGCGGGCTACAAGGGCAAGCTCTCCGTCAGCGTGGACGCGGACATCGCGCTTGCGGGCAGTGAGGCAAACTCCGGCATCGTGATGAGCGAGCTCACGGAAAAGTTCGACCGCGTGTACGTCAAGGTCACGGCAGACCAGCTCGAGAGCGTCACCGAGGCGATGAAGGCCTACGACGTCGAGTTCGTCCCCATCGTGACGGAGGCGACGGACAGCGGCAGCTATCTCATTGAAAAGTGAAAAGGCGAAGGGCGGGCCGCTGATACCTCAGCGGCCCGTTTTTTGCGCAAAAAGGGAAAAGGGCACGGGGCAGCGAAGGCTGTCCCGTGCCTTTTTTTGATGTGGAGAAAGACGAGGGGGGACGCCCCGTTCGAACGTTGGAAAAAGCGTTGATAACCACTTTGAGACATAATGCACAAAAGCTGAATGAATTCGACGTAAGTAAACGCTTTATTTTGTGCAAAATAGATAGCATACTGTTGGCCATACCAAAAAAAGGCCCTCGAGGGCCGTTGCGCCCGCGCGGGAAAGAATATGCCCGCGGGCGAAAAAGAGGATATGAGACGACCGCTCTCCGGTGAGTGAGAACCTGCCGCAGCGCACAGAGCGGCGGAAACGGGCCGATACGGAACATACAGCAAATTCTGCACAGAAGATAGAACATCATGCTTGAAAACAACCACACGATTCACCTGACGCTCAACGGCGAGAGCCGCGCGTTCACGGTGGAGCCGCAGGAGACGCTTCTGCACGTGCTGCGCGAGCGCGCGCACCTGACGGGCGCGAAGAAGGGCTGTGACCTTGGCGAATGCGGCGCCTGCACGGTCATCATGGACGGGCGCGCGGTCAACTCGTGCTGTGTGTTCGCCATCGAGGCGGACGGCAGTACGGTCGAGACCATCGAGGGCATCGGCACCGCCGACGAGCCGCACCCGCTGCAGCAGGCGTTTATCGACGCCGGCGCCATCCAGTGCGGCTATTGCACGCCCGGAATGATCATGGCGGCCAAGGCGTTGCTCGACCGCGATCCCCATCCCACGCGCGAGGAGATCCACGCCGCCATGTCCGGCAACCTCTGCCGCTGCACGGGCTACACGAAGATCGAGGAGGACATCGTCGCGGCCTCCAGGGTCATTGAACAGTACGCGAACGGAAAGGAGGCGCAGCAGTGATGGAGCAGCGTCATTTCGACATTGTCAACCACGCCACGCCGCGCCTTGAGTCCATGGATAAGGCGCTGGGCCGCGGCAAGTACACCGACGACTTAGAACTCCCCAACATGGCCTACGCCGCGCTCGTGCGCTGCCCGTATTCCCACGCCAAGGTGCTGAGCATCGATGTGAGCGAGGCGGAAAAGGTTCCCGGTTTTCTCGGCTGCGCCCTGCCGGAGGAGGCCCCGCAGGCCTACTTTAACTGCTCGGGCAACCCGCCCTCTCCGCTTCTGATGGCGGATGAAAAGGTGCTGACGACCGAGCCGCTGACCATCGGCGCCGCGTGGCCGTCGTCGCTGACGGCACCCCCGCAGATCAGAAACATCGCCACCGTCGGCGGCAACATCATGCAGGACCGCCGCTGCATCTACTTCAACCAGCCGCACCTGTGGCGCAGCGGCCTTGCCTACTGCTTCAAGACCGGCGGCAGCATTTGCCACCAGATCCCGAACTCGCCGGTCTGCCGCGCGATCTACTATTCCGATGTCGCCACCGCGCTCATCGCTTACGAGGCGGAGGTCGAGTACATCGAAGACGGCGAGACGCACCGCACCGACCTCAAGTCCCTCATCGAGCGCCACAGCGTGGCCAACGGCCTTGCCTGCCACGAGCACCTGCCCATCCTCGTCACGCGCTTTTTCGTCCCCGCGGTGGAAGAGGGCGAGCGCAGCGGCTTTTATAAGTACGCCATGCGCACGACGATCGACTTCCCGATCATCAACTTCGCGCTCCGCTGCGGCGGCAAGCGCCCCGCGCGTCTGGCCGCGGGCGCGGTCGTGCCCCATCCGGTCGTGATGACCGAGACGGCGGCAAAGATCGACTCCGACGCCACGGATGACGAGGTCATCGCGCAGGCCGAGGACGAGCTCAGAAAGCTCGCCATGCCCATCAAGGAGGCCTGCATGCCCCCCGCAGTCAAGAGAAGTCTCTATCGCCACGTCGCGATGCTGCTGGATCTGAGAAAATAAGCAAAAAAAGAACCGCCCGATTGCGGCGGTTCTTTTTTGTCGTAGAAATTTACTTCGCGGCGCGGGCCAGAACGGCCTCGGCGCTCATGTTCGGATTGATGGTCTCTTCGCTCTCGACCGCGATGGCCGCGGCGGCGGTACCGGCGGCGCAGCTTTCGGCAAGGTTGCGGCCTGCGAGGAACGACCAGACGAGGGACGCCATCATCGCGTCGCCCGCGCCGGTGGCGTTGCGCATCTCGGCCTTGCAGATGGGCTCCAAATGCGTCTCGCCCTGCTGCGCGGCGAACACGCCGTCGCCGCCGAGCGACAGGAACACGCGCTGCACGCCCTGATCGAGCAGCGCCTGCGCGGCCTGATGGAGCGTGGCGTCGTCCGAGATCTTCACGCCGGAGAGGAGCTCTGCTTCAATGCGGTTGGGCTTGAGCGTGTGGACGTGACTGAGTAAGCCCTGGAGCTTTTCCGCCTTGACGGTGGATACCGGATCGACGAAGAGCGGCGCGGCGCAGTGCTCGACAAGGTACGCGATGGACTCGCGCGGCAGGTTCGCGTCCACGACCACCGCGGCGGCGCCGTCGAGCAGCTCCTTCTGCGAGGCGAAGTAGTCCGGCGTCAACTTTTCGCAGATCTCCATGTCGGCCACGGCCACGGCCATGTCGCCGTCGCTGTCGCCCACGAACACGTAGGTCGAGGTGCGGCCGTCGGGCACGCGCAGCGCGTGCGAAAGGTCGATGCCGAGTTCTTTACAGCTCTCTTCGACCTGGCTTGCGCGCGAATCGCCGCCCACGGCGGTCAGAAGATACGTCGGTACGCCGAGCAGGCGCATGTTGTGCGCGATGTTGCGTCCCACGCCGCCGAGGCTCAGCTCGACCTTGCCGGGGTTCGAGTCCTTCGCGCGCAGCGGCGCGAAAGAGTGCGCGCCGATGTCGATATTCACGCCGCCGCAGACGACGGCGTAGGGAAGATTCTTTTCGTTAGACATGATGTTGCTTTCTCCGAATTATTTGTGATAAAGACGCTTGGATTCATACTTCGGCTCGCAGCTGACGTGAATGCCGAGGCGCTTGTAGAGCTTGATGTCCTCCTCCGAGATGATGACGGAGAAGTGCGCATCGCAGCCGCGGAGCGTGCCGAGCTGGGCTCTTGCCATGTCGGCGAGGGGGTTCGTCAGCGCCGAGATCGCCAGCGCGATGAGCACCTCGTCAGAGTGCAGGCGCGGGTTGTGGTGGCCGAGCGACTGGATCTTGAGCGCTGAGATCGGCTCAATGACCTGATTCGAGATGAGGTTCATGTCGCTGCGGATGCCCGCCATGGCCTTGAGCGCGTTGAGCAGCAGCGCCGCCGAAGCGCCGAGAAGGGAAGAGGTCTTGCCCGTGACAACGCGGCCGTCGGGCAGCACCATCGCGCCCGCGGGCGCGCCGGTCTCCTCGGCCTTCTGCTTGGCCGCGGCCACAGCGGGGCAGAGGTCGGGCGTCACATCCGCCTGCTGCATGACGAGCTCGAGCTTTCTGAGCTGGCAGGCGTCAGCAATGCCGCGCGCGACGTCGACCTGCGCGGTGTAGTAGCGGCGCAGAATTTCCATGCGCGAGGCCTGACGACAGACCTCATCGTCGATGATGCAGTTGCCCGCCATGTTGACGCCCATGTCGGTGGGGGACTGGTAGGGGCACTTGCCGGAGATGCGCTCGAAGATCGCGCGCAGGACGGGGAAGATCTCCACGTCGCGGTTATAGTTCACGGTCGTCTCGCCGTAGGCCTCGAGGTGGAACGGGTCGATCATGTTCACGTCGTCAAGGTCCGCGGTCGCGGCCTCGTAGGCGAGGTTCACGGGGTGCTTGAGCGGCAGGTTCCAGATGGGGAAGGTCTCAAACTTGGCGTAGCCCGCGCTCACGCCGTGTTTGTGCTCGTGGTAGAGCTGGGAGAGGCACGTCGCCATCTTGCCGCTGCCGGGGCCCGGCGCGGTGACGACGATGAGCGAATGCGTCGTCTCGATATACTCGTTGTGGCCAAAGCCCTCGTCGCTCACGATGTGGGCGACGTCGGAGGGATAGCCCGCGATGGGGTAGTGGCGGTAGTTGCGAACGCCAAGCGTGTTGAGACGCTTGATGAAGGCATCCGCCGCGTTCTGCCCCGCGTACTGCGTGATGCATACGCCGCCGACATAAAGCCCCAGCGAGCGGAACGCGTCGATCAGGCGCAGGCAGTCGTCATCATAGGTGATGCCGAGGTCGCCGCGCACCTTGTTCTTTTCAATGTCGTTCGCGTTGACCGCGATGACGATCTCCGCGTCGTCGCGCAGCTGCTGAAGCATGCGGATCTTGCTGTCGGGCTGGAAGCCGGGCAGCACGCGCGAAGCGTGAAAGTCGTCGAAGAGCTTGCCGCCGAACTCCAGGTACAGCTTGCCGCCGAACTTGCTGATGCGCTCGCGGATGTGCGCGGACTGCATGGCAAGGTATTTGTCGTTATCAAAACCGATTTGTCCCATCGTAAAAAGCACCCCGTTTTCAATTTACACATAATATATGCCTATTATATAGAACGTACGGCGGCTTGACAAGAAATGTGCCCGCAGAAAAATAGATGAAAAACGGCGGCGAATTTCTGCTATTTTCCCCTCTTTACATCAGCGAGCTCTTAGCGTATGCTATAAACAGTCTCTTCACGAGGGGAAGAAAAAATCCGCACTTTTTGAAAAAAGTGTTGACAAAAGAATGCAGATATAGTAGTATATCACTGTTCGATTCGCGCGGTTAGCTCAGCTGGTAGAGCACATGCTTGACGTGCATGGGGTCACAGGTTCGAGTCCTGTACCGCGCACCAGAAAAAACCTTGAAGCTTCAATGGCTTCAAGGTTTTTTATTGCCCTGAAACCCTGTTTAGCCGTATTTTTAGCCTTATTGTCCCTCAAGCATCCGAAACGCTCTTGATAAACTGCTCCATACGCTCTGCACTGTCCTGCTTCATCTGCTTCGTAACGTGTCCGTAAACATCTAATGTAAACGCTGCGGTGGCGTGACCGAGATTTTCCTGCACGGTCTTAATGTCGTCGCCGCTCTTGATAGAGGCAACGGCGAAAGTATGACGCAGATCGTGGAAGCGTGTGGCCGGTGCGCCGATGTTTCGGACAATTGCGCATAGTGTAGGCGTTTGCGAACATAAGGAAGGGGCAGAGAGAAACTGGTTTACATTACGGCTACGCAATACTACACAGGTAGGGTTAGGTGTAGTATTGCGTAGTCGTGGGTCGACAATACTATGCGGACTACAGCTCTGCAGGGTCGCCTGCTTTGTTGGTGCGCCCGATGAGTGTACGTTCTAACAAGTGAAAGCCCCGGATCCGCTCGGCAGTAAGAAGAATATAAAAAAGAACTTGCCAAAATACGTCAGACATATTATACTCTAGACCAAACAAACAATCGATACAGGAAAGAAGGCAGAGTATGAAAAAAGCGGTTGGGGGAAAATCGCGCGTCGATCTTGCAGTCGATCAGATCATTCAGGTCATTTTGGACCGCGATATGAAGGCCGGTGACAAGCTGCCGAACGAGTATGATCTGGCGCGCGAGCTGGGCGTGGGCCGCAGCACGCTGCGCGAGGCGATTAAGCGCCTTGTTGCCCGCAATATTTTAACGGCGCGGCAGGGCGCGGGCACGTTTGTCTCGGAGAAGAACGGCGTGCCGGAAGACCCGCTCGGACTGACGTTTATGATGGAAGAGGGCGCGGAGAATCTCGCGCTCGACCTGCAGGATATTCGATTGATGCTTGAGCCGGAGACCTGCGCGATCGTTGCGCGCGGCGCAACGCCCGAGCAGATCGACCAGATGCAGGCATACTGCGATGAGGCGACGCGCCTGATCGAAGCGGAGGAGGATTATTCCGCCGCCGACGCAAAGTTCCACCAGTATCTTGCCGAATGCAGCGGAAACCATGTGCTGCCCAATCTCATCCCGATCATCGCCTCGGCGATCGGCGTTGTGATCACGGTGACGAACGATGAGCACCGCTCCCAGAGCGGCATGGAACACCAGCGTATCGTCGACGCCATCCGCCGCCATGACCCGGAGGGGGCAAAGTACAGCATGATCGCGCACCTGAACACCAGCCGCAATTCCATGCTCCATTCTCGGGATAACTGCGCGGCGAAGCGCTGAAAGCGCACCACACCTTGAGTCATCACACAACTAACGCACAGAGATTTCGTATGCCTAACGAAATTTCTGTGCGTTTTTGCAAAATAACTAAAAAAGGTGCAAAGAAATCAGACGAAATACAGAAAACATTGTGAATTAAATATCAACTATTGACGAACGGAGTTGTCTGATGTATTCTGAATTTGCAAAATACATCAGACAACAGCACAAAGCCATCCACCAACCAATAAACTGACCGTATCCCCGCACACCGCTGGGGCACGCCGGACGACATGAAGGGCACGGCCATCTTCCTTTCCTCCCACGCCTCCGACTATCTCAACGGTGCGGTCATCCCCGTTGACGGCGGCTATCTTGTCAAGTAAAGGCGGGGGAAAGCAATGGCAAAATATCTTGTTTGTGTCAGCGATGAGCGCCATGCGAGCTATGAGATCGAGCGCGCCATTCTGGAAAAGGCCGGTGCAGAGCTGAAGCTCTGCCACTGCGAAAGCGCTGCGGATATCGCCGCACAGTGTGCGGATGCGGACGCCGTACTGCTTGACCTTGCACCTATGACCGCCGAGGCGGTTGCAGGGTTGAGAAAATGCAAGGTCATCAGCCGCTACGGTGTCGGTTTTGAGAATGTCGATCTGGATGCGGCGACCGCCGCAGGCATTCAGGTCACCAATGTTCCCGATTACTGCATGGAGGATGTTTCCGACCATGCGTTGGCGCTGATGCTTTCCTGTCTGCGTCATATCCCGCTGCGCGACCGCGAGGTCCGCGAGGGGAAATGGAACATTCAGGCAGACAGCTTCCGGCTGAAGGGCAAAACGCTCGGTGTCATCGGCGCAGGCCGCATCGCGCGCGCGCTGATCCGCAAGGTCAGCGGCTTCGGTTTTGCCGAGGTCGTGGCATACGATCCCTATATCAGCGCCGAGCAGTTGGCTGAGATCGGCGTGCGCAAGGTGGAAAAGGAGGAGCTGTTCCGCATTTCCGATATCATCTCCCTCCATCTGCACGCCAATGCTGAGACAAACGGCATGATCTGCAAGGAGACGCTTGCACTGATGAAGCCGACGGCGATCCTCATCAACGTCAGCCGCGGTCCGCTCGTCAAGGACGAGGATCTGCTCGACGCGCTGCGCGAACGCCGCATTCTTACGGCGGGGCTTGATACGCATAATCACGAACCGCTCGGCGCGCAGTCGCCCTTCTGCCAGCTTGACAATGTTGTGCTGACCGATCATACGGCCTACTCCACGGCGGAGGGCGTAACGGAGCTCAAGACCAAGGCGGCGCAGAACGTTGTGGACGTACTGGAAGGGAGAACTCCTCGCTATCCGGTCAATCACCTGTAATTATTCCACTTATTTGCCCGAAAAGGGCGGGAGGTAAAAAAATATGACAGCATTAGAAAGACTCTATAACGCGGCAGTGGTGCCCGTCGTCGTGCTCGACGACGCGGCGGATGCGGTGCCGACTGCTAAGGCGCTGCTTGCGGGCGGCGTGGACGTGATGGAGATCACGTTCCGCACTGCGGCAGCCGCCGATTCCATCACGGCAGTCGCCAAGGAGTGCCCCGACATGTTCGTGGGCGCGGGCACGGTCATCACACTCGAGCAGTGCAAGAAGGCCGTCGCCTGCGGCGCAAAGTTCATCGTCTCCCCGGGCTACAGCGAGGAGGTCGTGAGCTGGTGCGTGGAAAATGATATCGCCATCACCCCGGGCTGCGTCACGCCGACCGAGATCATGGCCGCGATGTCCCACGGCCTGAAGGTCGTGAAGTTCTTCCCGGCGAACGTCTACGGCGGCCTGAGCGCAATGAAGGCGCTCTCCGGTCCCTTCGGCGGCATCAAGTTCATCCCCACCGGCGGCGTGAACGACAAGAACCTTGCCGAGTATATCTCCGCGCCGTTCATCCATGCCGTCGGCGGCAGCTGGCTGTGCGCCAAGGCGGACATCGCCGCGCACAACTTCGACAAGATCACGAGCCTCTGCAAGGAGGCGCGCAAGACCGCGCTCGGCTTTGAGATCGCGCACGTCGGCGTGAACGCCGGCGACGCGGAGGAGTCCCTTGCGGTGTGCCGCGCGCTCGACGCGGCCTTCGGCTTCGGCGTGAAGGAGGGCAACAGCTCCAACTTCGCCGGCAGCGGCGTGGAGGTCATGAAGAGCCCCTACCTCGGCAAGAACGGCCACATTGCGGTCAAGACCAATTCCATTCCCCGCGCGGCGGCGGAGCTTGCCAAGAACGGCTTCACGCTTGACGAGTCCACCGCCAAGTACAAGGGCGAGAAGATGGTCGCGGTCTATCTCAAGCAGGAATTCGGCGGCTTTGCCGTGCACCTGCTGCAGAAGTAAGGGAGGAACGAACGATGAAATTTTTGACTTTCGGTGAGATCATGCTGCGCCTGAAGGCGCCCGGACAGGAGTGCTTCTTCCAGTCCCCGATGCTCGAGGCCACCTTCGGCGGCGGCGAGGCCAACGTGGCCGTCTCCCTTGCCAACTACGGCGAGGACGCGGCGTTCCTGACGGTCCTGCCCGATAACGCCATCGCGGACGCCTGCAAGGCGGAGCTGCGCCGTTTCGACGTGGATACCAAGCGCATCGTCACCGGCGAGGGCCGCATGGGCATCTACTATCTCGAGGGCGGCGCGAACCAGCGTCCGAGCAAGGTCGTCTACGACCGTGCCTATTCCGCCATCGCGCTGGCCAAGCCCGGCGATATCGACTGGGACATGGCGTTCGACGGCGTGGAGTGGTTCCACATCACCGGCATCACGCCCGCCATCAGCGAGAGCGCGATGGAGCTTTCCGTTGCGTCCGTCAAGGAGGCGAAGAAGCGCGGCATCACCGTCTCCTGCGACCTCAACTACCGCAAGAACCTCTGGAAGTACGGCAAGAAGGCGAGCGAGGTCATGCGCGAGATCGCAAAATATGTGGATGTCGCCATCGCCAACGAGGAAGACGTGCAGAAGTCCCTTGAGATCACCGTGGACGATGTGAACGTCGAGTCCGGCGAGCTGGACCGCGCAAAGTACAAGGCGCTCGGCGACAAAGTGCTCGCGGCGTATCCCGATATGAAGATGATCGCCATCACGCTGCGCGAGAGCCACAGTGCCGATTGGAACGGCTGGGCGGCCTGCCTGAACGACGGCAAGGACTTCTACGTTTCCAAGAAGTAAGGTTAGTTTCTTACAGTTATAAAATACACCGGTTCCCAAAGATTCGGCGATGGCCGGCATATTTATTTCTTCTAAGTTTGTACACCCGCTGAAAACATCGTTCCCGAATCGACGTACAGTTTCCGGTAGAACGACTTTTTTCAGAGTAGAGCAACCGAAAAATGCGTGATAGGCGACTTCAACAGCTTCTTTCGGTAAGATAACGGTTTCGATGACTGTATTGCTTAGGAACATTTCTTTGGGAAAAACATTTTCGACGGTTTTCATTCCGTTTAAATAAGCTTCGCCACCCGACACGATTTTACTATTCAGCATATCGAGATATTTCAAAGAAGGAAGTTCTCGAATTGTTTTTATGTCCGAGCTATTTAAATCGCCTTGTAAAATAAGTGTTGTGATCGTATCGGTTGTGGCAGAAAGCAGAGAGGATAGAGTCCCGGCAACGTCTACTCGGATAACCCCTTCGGGTACATCGGGTTGAGGTTCTCCTTTTTCAGCGACTATTCGCATGGCGTTGA
>OLVW01001798.1_pt1 | contig 17131 bp, 20 predicted proteins | sample 1673301 | NCBI WGS metagenome assembly OLVW01 (sample SAMEA3178941, study PRJEB25190) | human gut metagenome
GATACAGCAAGCGTTTTCTGGAAACGCACCGCACAGAGATCACGCTGCACAAGGCGGCAAAAGCGGCGTTTGATGAAGCCGCCTTGAAAAAACTCCCCAAGGTCAAGGAGTTGGACGCAGAATATTCCAAGCTGCTGACAGAAAAGAAAGCACGCTACCCGGACTACCGCAAAGCGAAAGAAGAAATACAGGAGCTTCTCCGTGCAAAGAGAAATGTAGAACTGTTCTTTGCCGAAGAAAAGAAGAACATTCCAAAAACACATTCCCGATATACGATGACAGCCTAGGATTCTTCCGTTGTGGGAGAGTCCTAGGCTGTCTTTTTTGTTATAGGAGTGTTTGGAACAAACGCGCAGCCTGCATCGGCACGATGCAGAACGATAGGGGATTGGGCACAGCCCAACAAGCATTTTGAATTTGGATTTTGAAAAATCAGATTCAAAAATTGCAAGTTGGTACCAACTTGCCCTGCTTGCGACATAGATGTTCCTGTCAACTTCTGCTTCGGAAATTTTCAAATCACTTCAGCTTTGCGAGGATATCGTCTGCGCTCACACCACTGGCCAACAGCTTTTTCAGCACGTCCTCTGCTTCGGCTTTCTTTGCCGATTCCGCTGCTTTGGTTTCAGCTTTGATCTTTTTAGCCTCGATTCTGGCGATTTCCTTGTCGATAGATTTCAGCTCTGCCTTCTTCGCTTTCAAATCAGCTTTTAATGTATCAATATTAGCGGTAATGGATGCGATTTCGGCATTAATGGTTTCCTTTGCAGACTGCTTCTCGGCAATCTGTGCGGAAAAGTCAACAGTTGTTTTTATGGTTTTGGGCTTGCTCTTGCTTCCTTTTGGTCTAGGCATAGGGAATACCTCCTGCAGATATAAAAGATACACTCATTATACTGCCTTGCTTTTTCAAATTCAATGCAGTAATTTATGATTTCGTGGCTCAGCTTTTTTCACTTGCTTTCCTGAAAAATCATACTGACCCAGATGGCGATAATTTTTATCGAATACCTCGAATCCACCGCTTTCCAGATCCTGCGATAGATAATACTTTTCCCCGAGCGTTTTTTCAAATACGATTCGCTTGGCTCTAGATGTTGTATTGAGCTGGGACAAGTTGTTGTTTTTCTCATATAAATTGTACATAGCTACAACCGGCCCCATTTTTTCAAAAAGAGCCTGCTTTTCGCTTTCGTTCATTCCTTGTTCTTCGATCTCACAACGAATGTACGCATTATATTCACGGCAGAAGCTCTCTCGTGGAAAAATTGCATTGATATCTTCTGGTTGTTTTAAGTACGGCATCAAAACATCTGTTTTTTCTATGCCTGCATAGGTTGAAACCTTCAGCGTAAATGTTTTACCCTCTGCCCGTATTGCAAGCCCGTTGGAATAGCCGAAATTTCTTTTGCCGACAAATACAACAGAATCTTTTGTTTTCAAGTAATTCAGATAGGCCGAAAACTTTTCTTCTATTTCGGTCTGTTCTTCATAGAATCCTGCCGGAAGTTCTGCCTGCCCTATACCCTCCAAATCAACATACTCATTATCCATCATTTTCCGAATACATGCATATATATGGGTTGCAATATATTGATTCAACGTAAAATTTCCTTCGTAGTACGGGATAAGCATGCGGTAACTGCTATATGGAGAATGCGTGTAATCCTGCAATTTCAATTCTGTGTTCTGGGATAAATTCTGCACCAGATGCGCAATTTTCTGGCAGTGGATCATTTCATCTGTAGAGGTATCTTTTAAAACACAGGGAGACAGTGCTGCAATCGCCATGTCACATCTCCTTTTTCTGCATATTTTTTATGCCTGCATCCAGAATATATCCGCTCTCTGTTGCAAACTGCGTAAAGAATTCTTCCGGGCATTCCGTGATGCCCCGTACCCGGTCCACCGTGATTTTACTGACCATTGAACCGCCCGCTGTATTTTCCACAAAATAGATCGCAACAGCATTCAACAGTGCGTCATTGGGTGCTTCCAGAATACGTCTTATCAAACGGTTGATAATATGGTCACTGTGCGTTTCTGCTATGACGCAATGATTTGTTTGTGCTAAGGTCAGCAGAAAATCCGCCATGCGCATCTGCATTCTGGGATGAAGATGAATTTCCGGCTGTTCCAGAATCAGGGTCTGTTCATAGTCCATGGATAAGCCGTGCACAATAATGGGCATCGTCTGACTGACACCAAATCCCACATCTGAGATATTGCTTTCCTTCACATTGAGCTTCAGAATGTCCTTTTCGCTTTCAATGTTCAAGCGGCCCAGATCAAAGTACTCCATCCATTGCTCTACGGCATCTATTAGTGTTTCAGTTTCCGCACTTTTTTCTTCAAAGAATGTGTTTTCTGTCAGAGGTGGATTGATTTCCTTTTTAAGCTTTTTTCTTTGATTTTTCGCCAATACAAATGGAGCATCTGCACCAGTGCTGTCCTGCACAGTTCGGATGCTGGATACCGAATATTCCCGTCTCGGATTTTCCCGCAGTGGACCCAAGTAGACCATTCCTTTATACTGGTCTGCCACAATGCGAAAGACTGCATACACATTCGTTAAAAAATCCGACATTTTTACCGTATGCTTTTCGCTTTCGTGATACAAATTGGTCAGCCGCATTCCATTAAAATAGCACATGCAGTTTTCCAGCTGTTCATCGACCTTATTTACGCCAGACACTGTTGGGAAATTGTTGAGTGTAATATCATAGACCGTTTCCCGCTTATGTCTGAGCTCTACGCTGAAAGCCGCTTCTTTCAAAGGCTCATGATTTGCGTTTTGAGGCTCGATACGAATAAAATAACTGGAAATAAAGTTTTTATCCCACCAATCGGTATCGGCAGGCTTTCCCTTTTTTATACAGCATTTTACACTGATTTTAAAGTACGATACATAGGTCGGCTTGAAACCCGTTATTTTTCCCAGCTCTTTTGCGGTTGATACATCCTGCTTTGAGGATGCCATAAAACGCTTGCCCTTGTACTTGATTTCAAACGTGTTTTCGATGGAAAATGCATCGCCTTTTCCATTGTAAATCACATCCTTCATCAAGCCGTTCGTGGTATATTGGCCGTTCAGCGTTGCCTCATTTATTGCAGATGTATTTTCATAGCTTTGTTTCAATAAAAGGAGGCTTTTTATAATGGATGATTTTCCGCCGCTGTTCACACCGCACAGAATCGTCAGCGGCTTTATGGAGAGCTCTTCCAGCGTGTCGAATGCCTTGAATTTTTCAAGCGAGATTTCTCTTAGCATGTCGCTTCCTCCTCGGTTTTGCTTATGACAGGTAAATGGGCAGCATCAAATTTGGCCTTGCCTGCCGTTCTTTGCCTTTTAATGCTTTGCCCAGTTGATTTCCTCCGTCCGGTAGGAATACTTGTGGTAATACGCACTGATGGCTGCGCCCACAGCCACAGAATTATCCCTTTTGCTTCCCGGAATGATGGTGCACCGGGAGCCGGAATACGAAAGCGAATTGCCGCTTTTCAGAATATTCATGCTGTTCCAGATCTCCGGCACACAGTCATAAAGTCTGCCGGTCAGGATCAGGACCTCGGGGTTGAACAGATTGATGATGGTGCCCACCATAAACCCGATATACTGCTTCAGGAGCTTAAAATTCCATTCGTTCTGCGCAAAGGTATGCAAACGCTCCCGATCCGTTTTCTGCTTGAACACCTCCAGATTCTCGGATTCAAACACGCGGGCACGTATCAGCGATTCCAAACAGGTCTTTTGGCAGAACGGGCAGCGGCATCCGGAAAGTGGAATCTTATCTTCCGGAATTGCAGCAGCCTGAGCTTGGTCTGTGCACTCACTCTTCAAACGCTGAAGCGAGAAGTCCGGGGAAAGGATATGACCGATCTCTCCAAAAAATCCATTGTTTCCCCGCAGCAGCCGCCCGGCCATGCAGCCGCTCAGGCCGATGCCGGTGCCGTGGTAGACGCAGAGAATGTTCTGCGATTCCGCAAGGCTTCTACGTACAGGGTCAGTTGCATGGAATAGTTGTTCTTTCTCATGCAAAAAGCCAGCTTCGGCATTGTGGCAAAGCTCCACTCTGACATCCAGACTCTCCAGCAGTGTGCGGACATCTGCGCACAGCAGGCTGTCCAGATTTTTCTCGTTCAGACATGGAATATTGGGGCAGGCGCAGATTTGTTTTTTTTGTGTATCGACCGCTCCGGGGAACGCGATCCCGATCCCAACCAGCGGGAGCGCCGGGTTTGAAGTATCCTCTGAGGCTCTTGCCGTTTGCAGGAATGCGAGCAGGACATTGTTCAATGTTTCTGCCAGCTTTTCCAAATCCTGCGATGAATTCAGGCAAATGTAGTCCTCCTCTGCTGCCTTTGGCTCCTTTCGCGCACTCAGCAGATCCCGATCCAGCAGGCTTCCCAGTCCCAGTTCCCGCAGTCTTTTTCTTGGAACCGGTTGAAAGGCAAAATCCACCAAGCTCACTTTGATCTCACGCGTACCAACGGCAATGCCCAGCATATATCCCACGGTCGGTAAAAGCGACAGGTCGTCTTTTGCCAGGTAATTTCTGTTCCGCAACTCCTCGCACAGCCTGCTGACTGTCGGCCAAGAGAATCCCGATGCTTCGGAAAGCTTTGTTTTATCGGCTGTCTGCTGCCGTCGGATCTCATCGAGCAGCCGGTAGTTGTTTTCCGACAGAAGTGCTTCCTGCTTTTCCTTTTCAGCCATATAGAGATCTCCTCCATAAAAATAGTATAATAAAAATAGTATAATAATATAAAATAAAGGAGGAAGCGGCAAGTACACCGTTGTGCTTTGCCGCCCCTCCCAATCAATGCTATCTATCAAATCAACTTGTCATGTAGGCTACTGCCATAGGAAGAATCTTCTCCAGGATCGTCACGCAAGCTGCAACCGCCTCAGGCTTGTCCAGAATCACCACAGTAATCACGACCATGGCCAAGATAACACCCACCACCAAGAGTGCCATTTTAAGCACTTCCTTCATCTCTTTCATTTTGGTTTTCTTACGGTTTTTCTCCTTTTGTTTGCCGTTGGACTTCTTGTTCTTCTTCATAGGACAGCTCCTTTTCTCTGCCATTCGTACAAAAAGCAAGAATGTGGGTGGCTCGCAGTTGCTGGATCCACAGCCCAGCCTGACGAGGTTTGACCTTACGGTCGGACCCATAATGATATCCCAATTTCAGAGCATCATTGGGATATTATAACAGATAAAGTCGTAGCGGTGGAATTCTATATGTTTGTTTTGCCTCTCTTCTATGTGCGCATTATAACATAATAAGTTCAACATGTCAATACTCTTTTGTATAGTATGTCTTAATTTAGGGGGCCGAGTGTTTATAAAGCCTTTATAGCATTGCATCTGCACTCTTTATAGCAAAAAATCGAGGAGCCATTCAAAGCTTCTCGATTTTTTGCTGCCGTCATATAAAATTATAGTTCACTGTTCAAGAAAATCTCCCATCATTTCCTCATAAATCGAGAGGACACCTTCTTTTGCGGTTGGCCTCCAGTCCAAGACGCGAATCGCCGCTGTGTCCAGATCCATATGCAGTGTTCCCAGGCACTCCTTATTCTCCTGCACATCGTACTGCACAGCCAGCCCATATTTATCTGCAACACTCTCTGCCATTTCTGCAATAGAACAATAGGTATGCGTTTATTGTCGCAACGCATACCGACCGGGAACACATTCACAATCATATTATTTACAACTCCACTGCATTGGACAGCACCCGGAAATTCCGGGATTTTTTGTTGTCCGGGCTGGCCGTGCAGCGGTTGAGCGATCTAATTTGTCTGGAACACCAGCTGTCTGTCATTGAAATCAAGCCGTACCGGGAGCGGCAGAAGCGTACCCTTTATCCACCCAGAGAAAGTAATCGAGATAAGGTGTGTGCCGTAATCTACAACATCCTTCTGGACGAGAAACCTGTAGACTTTGAATCCTTTCTTCAAAAGCTGGAGCAGCAGGGCTACGAAATCAAACGTGGAAAGTACACTTCGGTCAAAGGAACACGGCAGAAACGCTTTATCCGTTTTCGGACACTGGGCGCCGGATACAGCGAAGATGAAATCAAGGCTGTCATTGCCGGAGAAGCCGAACACCGCCCGCATTAGAAGCAGCCACCGAAAGAGCAATCGTTCCACCTGTTGGTGGACAATCAGGCAAAGTGCTCCGAGGGCAAAAGCGAAGGCTATGCACGGTGGGCGAAACGCTACAATTTGAAAGAGATGTCCAAGACCCTGATTTTTTTGCAGGAAAATAAAATCGGCAGCATCGAAGAAATGCAGGAGCGTGTGGACGCTGCCACCGCCAGTTATCATGAACTGGGCGATTCCATTAAAGCTTCTGAGAAGCGGTTAGCAGAAATTGCGGTGCTGAAAGCACACATCATCAACTACGCCAAAACGCGATCGATTTATGATGCCTACCGAAAGACAGGATATAGCAAGCGATTTCTGGAGGCGCATCACACAGAGATTACGCTGCACAAGGCAGCGAAAGCAGCATTTGATGAATCCAATTTGAAAACGCTTCCCAAGGTAAAGGAGTTGGACGCGGAATATTCCAAACTGCTGACAAAAAAGAAAGCAGCCTACCCGGACTACCGCAAAGCGAAAGAAGAAATGCAGGAACTTCTTCGTGCGCGGAGAAACGTAGAACTGTTCTTTGCAGAGGAAAAGAGCAGTACCGAAAAAATGAAGTCCCGATAAATGAAGATAGCCTAGGATTCTTCCCTCGTGGAAGAGCCCTAGGCTATCTTTTTTGTTATAAAAGAGTTTGGAACAAACGCGCAGCCTGCATCGGCACGATGCAGAACAAATGGGGTTTGGGCACAGCCCAACAAGCATTTTTGCAAAGCAAAATAGCATTTGTATAGACGAATGCCCTGCTTGCGATAGATGCGCTAGGAGAACGGTGTCCTGCTTGAGTGGAAACACTAATATAAGAATAAGATAAAATTTATCTTATACCTGTTTGATTTATGACAGCTTTAGAAATCACATAGTGATTCTACGCGCCACACCTCTGCCGCAGACGAAAAAACTACAGTTAGCGGAACAGTCTGATGTACAAACAGGAACATAACCTGTACAGGGTCCCGAATTAGATGCCCCCATAAAGCAGGTGCAAGATCCGGCATTGATGTTACAGCCGTCCGAATTAGTGGAATCTAAAGGTTGAATAAGAAAATCCATGATGACAGAAACCTCCAATTACATGGTGATGCGTCGGGCAACACCTCTACCACAGACAGAATCCCCGTAGTCTTTTGGACAGGAAGGATTTGTAGGATTGTTAGGAGCGCAGAAGGTGCTATCCCAAAAGCATGTGCAGCTATCAACGTTAATATTACAACTGTATGTATCCGCATTAAAAGGATGAACAAGGAAATCCATAAATTAGAACCTCAAATCACATAGTAATACGTCGAGCGATACCCCTACCACAAATAAGGTCAAAGCAGTCTCTTGAACAAGATGGATTGTGGGAGCAATATACGCTGCCTGCGAAGCATGTGCAATGTTCAGCATTGACATTGCAGTCTACTCCATTATCGTTGCCACCGTCATCGCTGAATGGAACAATAAGAAACTCCATAGGTTAACCTCCTATTACATAGTAATCCGTCGAGCCACACCTCTGCCGCAGACGAAAAAACTACAGTTAGCGGAACAGTCTGATGTACAAACAGGAATATAACCTGTACAGGGTCCCGAATTAGATGCCCCCATAAAACATGTGCAATCGCGCGCGATACCGCCAGTTTCAGGGGAAGTAGGTAAAATCAAAAAATCCATAAAGTCCTCCTTAAAAAATGATTTCGTTTTAAGGGCTCCGACCTTAAAGTTCAAGTATGAATAAACCGACAGGAGCGCATTCCTCCTTTCAATAACCAACCGGGACATAATTGATATATATTGTATGATATGGTACGAGTTTCTGTTTACTACGTTCTATCATTTTGGCTTAAAGCATTGAGCAATTCATACATGAGGTTTATTCTTCTGTCTGACTTCTCCAATACCGACCCTGCTGCTCCCTACTGTCCGTGACCTGAAACGGATGCTCGAACAGCAATACATACTGTGCGATTTTTTTATCCGGGGTATCGGGAGCTTCGGCATAGAACTTACCGCTTTCGGAAACCGGGTTCTTTGCAAGGGCGGTATTGTATAAGGTAACACGATTTGTATCAGACCCGCCCAAGTCTCCAATTGCCTGGGTGACTGCACCGTCAATCACGCTCAGCTTGCCATCAAGAAAGCTGTTCTTCTCAGCCATCCGGGACACAAAGCTATTGTTGATCCGAGATAGTCCTTCTTTTTCCACATAGTTTTCCATCTGAACGTGTGCTGCACCGAACGAACCAAAATACTTTGCGGTCGGGTTTGCCTGATAGACCTGCCGAAGGTTCGCATACAGGGCATCCTCCCGATACGCCACCGCCGGGCCATCTAGCTGGAGATCCGGCTGATGATCGTTCAGTTCATAGCACTCCTGTCCTTGCTGCCAGCCCTGAAGCACACGTTCCAGATGGATTGTCTTATCTCCCAGCGCCAGTTCAAGCTTTTCCGGGTTTGTCTGGTACAGTTCGATCAGCTGCGGCAACAGACTGTTCTCAAAACGCTGCTGAAACTGGCATTTCTGGGTACTAATCAAAAGCATCTGCGTTTTTATATCTGCCGCCGAAAAATCGCAATCTTTCAGCAGATACCTGCAGAAGGCATAGACCGTCCCGATCGAATCGGTGATATCGATACCAACAATGGATATCTTATCCCTATCCGGTCTATTCTGATTGAATTCTGACATCCACTGGAACAGCTCATAGTCCTCTTTGGATACGATAAACTGATTGTATCCGTATTCATCGGAAAATGACAACCGGTTCTGTACCGTTTCGTTTTCGAGAAAGCCGCTTGCATAGCCGTGCTCCATCAAAAGGACACGCACACCTTTTTTCTCTACAAGGTACTTGAACAGTGCATTGCGAAACTGCTGATATTCCACCTTTCGATGGACCTCGCCAAGCATATAGACCTGAGCGTTCTCATAGCGGAGCATTTTAGAAATGCCCGCACCGGTGGAGAGGTCGATCTCTTGGGATTTTCTTGGACAAAGTTCAAATACGAGTGCAACAAGGACAACGATGGACAATACAAAAGCGAGAAATTTCTTGCGCAAAACAACCCCTCCTATATAAAAATTAGAGACAGATGATTTCATCACAGCAATTGACAAAGATAGGATTGTGCGAAACTAACAGGATGATTTTTTTCGACTTGAGTTGCTGCAGGTACTTAACGAGTTGTAAACAGCTTTCCTGATCGATGGATGCATCGGGTTCATCAAGGATTAGAAAATCAGAATCCTTTAGAAACGATCTTAACAAACAGATTTTTCGGGCTTCGCCACCAGATAATGAGCTTGGAACAATGAAGTCTGAAAGGCTCAATTTCTTGACATTTAAAAGAGAAATTATCTTATCGATGTTGAGTTTCGATGGAAAATCGCCTTCTGGTAAAAAAAGAAGAAGATTGTCTCGATAGGTGGCAGGGACAATTGTGCTTTCTTGGCTTACATAAGAAATTTTCTCCCGGAGCCAATGAAGATCAATGTCGTGTATATCGATACCGTTGAAAGAAATCACGTTGCGGGGGATAACATCATTGTACAGACCAAGTAAAATGTTGATAAAGGTTGTTTTTCCGGCCCCGTTCTTTCCAGCCAGACCATAGATTTTACCGGGTTGAAGGGAAAATGATAAATTCTCATATAGAAGACGCTTTTCATCAGAAAATGCAAAGGACAGCTTCTTGCAGCTGATGGAAAGAGGAGGCGAAAACATTTTATGTCCAGAGGATTCTTTACTTTTTGAAAGGATATCATATATCCGTTGGCTGGAGACACGAGTATTTTGATAACTTGATCCAAGATTCAAAAAGTAAAGTATTCCACTTTGCACTTGAGAAAAGTATGTAGAGAAGGTAATCAAGAGCCCAATTGTGATTTTACCATTGTAAACGCATTGAGCACCGACAGTGAGAAGAAGAAGTTGCGAGAACAACGAAATACTGCCCTGAAGTATCGAAATTAGATATTGGAGATAAGAATCGTTGACTTTAGCGGAAGAAAATTCAGAAAAGGAATCATCCACTCGTTTTCGAAAGGTGCTTTGAATAGAATTGGTTTTAATGAAATAGATAAACTCTAGCTGTTCGAACAACTTTGCAAAGAAGTTGCTTTCGCAAATTCGAAAATTTTTCCGAGTTACATATAACTTCTTTTTCAAAAAAAGATAAAGAAGCGTATATAAAATCGAAGAAATTACGATGATTAAGGACATTTCAATGTTCAATGAAAAACAAAGAAAAAGAATACAAAGAACGTTGAGAATCTTCGTTGTAACATTTAAAGTCAAATCGATGCAAAAGGCAATGATAGTATTTGTGTCCTGGTTGACGGATTGATTTAGTGCGGAAAGATTTTGCTGTTGGATATAAGTGTAAGGGAGGTCCTGTATATGGAAAATGACATCACAATTGAATTCTTTTCCCATAGAGAGTTCTATCTTTAACTTCAAAATGCTACAAATAACACCCATCGTTTGCGAAAGCAGAAAAAGAAGAAGAAGAACCTTACATTTGTCAAGAATGGGGGAAAGCGAGTGACCGGATGAGATATCGGTGATGATATTTCCGGTTATGTACGGGGAGATTGTAGAAACAGCGGTGTTAAAAATGCTCAAGAGAATCAATATTACAAGAGTGTGACGATGAGCACGAAAATACTTTTCACACTGTTTGATCATTTTCTTTTTCCTTGTTGCGTGCTTTGATGACATTATCCGCCGTTATAAGCAGAAATTCTTCAAGATGATCCTTGAATTCACTGCACCTGTCAGGTAACGATTGTAAACGACGATGCGGGCAACCACCCATGCAAATCGGAAGAACGGCACAGTCACTGCAGTCAGGATCATCAACAGCAGAGTACTGAATATAGGAGAACAGAGTGCTATTATACTCAATATTCGTGTTGATGTTGCCAACAGCCCGCTCAATATGACCAATGTCATCCCAGCATTTATAGAGAGAACCATCGGAGTCGATGACGAACACATTGTTGGAATCTGCACCACAGTAACATCTGACAGGTGTGGGATAAAAATTATTCCGTTGCAGATTTGCAGTTTCACCGTTGATCATTTTAATTCTGGCTTCAACGAATTCATCGGTGTTTAAGCACATAGAGGTGGTCGGATCTTCTTTACCAGTGCTGGTGATTTTTCCGAGGTATGGGAAAACCTTTTCACTCAAACCATTATCTTTTACCCACTCGAAAATTTCATGAACTTGATCGACATTGTGCCTGCCGGTATTGATGCGGAGAGATACCGATGGAATCACATCTTTGACATCAATCAAATTTTGAGTAATAACGTCGTAAGTGCCGCCACCATTAGCTAAAGGACGGCTGCAATCATGAATTTCCTTTCGACCATCCAAAGTGACTTGATATTGGTTTACATAAAGGGTATTCAGCTTTTCAACAACTGCGCAATTCAGCAAATAGCCGTTCGTTACAATTGTCGCACCGTAGGCAATGTCATTCTTCTTGCAGATGTCGATGAATTTTAAGGAAAGGCTTTCAATAATATCAAGTGCAAGGAGAGGCTCTCCACCATACCATGTTACTGTGAAACTCTCAAGATGAGGAGCTTCAGATTCAACAAATTTAACTATGGCCTCTTGAGTGGCTTCGGACATGGTAGATGCGCGAAGTACTGATCTTTCGTAGCAGTACACACACCGGAAATTGCAATTTGATGTGGCGGCAATTACTAGTGATAGATGTGAACGACTGTACCGAGAGCAAAGCTGCTCATACTTCAAAATAGCTTTTTCGTCAATGGAATCATCGATGAGAAATCCGCCGGTTTTCAAGTCGTTCAAAAACGCCTCATCCGGGATTTCTTCGTGAGTCTGGCAATAATTTTCATACTGTTCGACTTTAGAACAATCAACGAGCGCAAGTGCGAGCGATTTTGCGTTGAACATCAATTTCTGCGAAGGATTGGCGGGAAAATCGTAGATGCTGTTGTATTGTGATGCTTTCATGATTATGCTCCTTGGTGTTTTATACAGTGAGAAATCAATTTAGTTTTACTCGCATTACAATAGGTTGTCCACATTACGGTAACAAAAAAAGGTTCTTATGTCATAAAAAGGCATTTTTCCCCTCGAAGAGCACCTCATCGGTAAAGCACCACTAGAAGTCGAAGCCATGGATCTTTCATCTGGATTATTTACTCTACCATTTTAACGAGCGATGCAAAGTGTATCTTCTAAGATGCCACTTTCTCGTCACTGTTTCCCACCACAAAGAAACCCGTTCGGCTAATTTATGCCTTGCAGAAAATCTGGCAAAGAATATCTTGCAGCTGCATGACCTTCTTCTAAGTCTGAGTTAATATCAAGAGCGCAACATAGCTGGCGTAGCGAATCCATGGCAAACCGAAGCATTCAAATGCACTCCTGTTTGCGCGAGAGTTGGTCGGACTTGCTCTGCTGTTCTCTCCATCGTCCTCGCTATCCTGATTGTCGCTTTTGAATGCTGTATGTCAAGGACACCGGTTGGTAGACAAATTTTTTCATTTTGGTGCTTGGCTTTTAACAATCAATCTTACTTTATTCAGCTCCTTCACCCTACCCACTTAGCTAAATGTTTTGAAATACTCAAGCAAAACAACAAAAAAGACATTGAGTCAGTAACCAAAACTGGCTCAATGTCTTTTGCTAAGAGAAAGCCTTTATGATATCGTGGAGTATTTGCATTTGCTGTGGCGAGAAGTCCTTTCCTCGCTGACTTGGCGCTAAGAATTCCCTGCGTAAATCCTCCAAAATGATTTTCTGCGCAGGTTCAAGACCTGACAATGAAAGTGAATCGCTTTTTTCAAGACCAAGAAGTTCATCAGCAGAAATACCAAATAACATAGCAATGCTAGAAAGTACATCCAACGGGATTGCATGAGCATCGCTTTCATACCCGCTGATTGTTGAAACAGCTTTGTTCAATCGTTTGGCCAAGTCAGCTTGTGTCCAATTGCGGCTTTCGCGCAACGATTTGAGTCTTTCACCGAGATAATATTCCACTTTCGTCCACTCCTATCATTATAGAGTGTACTATTTGCAGTTTCGATATAATCGTATTATAATATTGTAAAAGTTCGATTATCTCGAAATACAATTGACTTTTAGAAAGGGCTGCATTATCTTGAGTGGCAAAAAGCTGGTCAGATTCTCTTGGAGGAAATTTGAAATGAATTTTTTGGTCTGTGATGATGAGATGAAGATTGTCGAGCAGGTATCGACCTTACTTCAAGAACATTGTATGGAAAACGGAATCCATGCGCAACTCCATGCGTTTGATGATCCGTGCGCGATTAAAGACTATGATTCGTACGATATTGCATTTCTGGATATCGACATGGAGAAGCTAAATGGCATTAATCTGGCAAGAAAACTTCGGCAAGAAAATCCAGGAATCGTTATTATTTTCCTTACAAATTTCATTCAGTATGCTCCTGAAGGATTTGAAGTACAGGCATTTCGTTACCTTATGAAAGGCGATATGAACAAGAAGCTTAGAACTTATCTGGAGGATGCGATCAAGGAAGTAATACGGCAACGACAGGTCTTGACAATTTCCGTAAATGCGGAATTGATTGATGTTCCTGTAAGCCAAATCCTTTATCTAGAATCCAATCTACGAGTTATTACAATGCATCTTATCAACAATGACCGAAAAGAATATCGATTTTATGGCAATATGACAGATCTGGCAGAAAAGTTGAATAATCTTGGATTTCTGCGAGTCCAAAAGTCCTTTTTGGTGAATATGGAGTACATAGAACAGCTTCAATATGAAAAAGTACGCTTGTTCGGCGGGATTGTTCTGCCTTCAAGTGCTAAAAATCACAAAGAATTAAAACAGTATTATTTGAAATGGAGAGGAAAAAATCGATGGGCGATTTCTTGAGTTTCCTTTATACAGCGATTGATACACTATCTCTCATATTCTTTCTTGATGCGTTTGCAACTCGACGCTGGAGTAATTGGAAATTCAAACTCGGCGTAGGGTGTTTTATTGCTTTGAATTTTTGGCTCATACAGATTCCGTTTGTCTTCTTCGGGCGAGACCCGGTCATCAAAATTGGCATGATTATTTTGTCGTACTCGATGAATATACGAGTCTTATACAAAGAGATTTCCAATATAACGCTTCTGTTTCTGATTTGTATAGAATACCTTATAACCTATTACTTGTCTTTTGGACTTGGCATGTTGGGGGCTTTTATCTGTGGAATGGATGGCGAATCTTTTCGAACAAGTTTTCCACTTGCGATAGTCTATGGCGGAATCAACTATTCAACAGAACTTTTTCTAGCATATACATTTCGAAAAATCGTGCAAGAAAGAAGGCGTTTAAAAAGATTCCACAATCTGACTGGTTTACAATTATGTCTCTATTTTTTGTTTCCATGCACATCTTTTGTTGTGCTGGTGCTTTTGCTATACATGACAACTGGAAAAGCCACAAGTGAAGTTATGATTGCTGCCACATGCGGTCTGATTTTTGCTACGAATGTTGCGGTTCTATACTTTTTGGAGCGAATGGAAAAGGCTGTTGAAAATCAGGAAAGAATTTTTGCGCTGGAACAACAACTCCATTTTCAGGCTAAAAATATGGAAGCAGCAAGTCAGCTCTATACCGCTCAGCGCCATAAGGTGCACGACTTTCGAGCACATCTCAATACGCTTCAAGATCTTTTGCAAAATCAGGAGTACACTGCAGCAGTACAATATTTAAGCTCTGTGACCAAAGAGCAAACAGAGCGACTATTCCTAGTCAACTCCCACCATACGATTTTAGATGCGTTGTTCAACACGAAAGCAACCGAAGCACTTCGGAAAGGAATTGACATCGGTTTTGAGTTGAATGATTTATCGGCTCTTCCATTTGATGTATCTGACATGGTCGTTTTATTTTCCAATTTGCTGGATAATGCAATCGAAGCATGCGAAAGAGTCAATGGTGATAGAGTTATTCGGGTTTCTGTAGTATTAAAACAAAGTTTTCTTTTTTCCGTTCAAAATACAGCTCTTCCAGTCGAGATTAAAAATAATACAGTCCAAACAACGAAGCCGAATACAAGTATTCACGGATTTGGACTTTCCAATATAAAACTTATTCTAAATAAATATCATGCAGACTTTGTCATGGACTACACAGATGGATGGTTTCAATTTACCGGAGAAATTGAAATATAGCCTATTTTGTGACATCGAAACCCGATTTTGTTACAAAATCATGGACGTAGAGAAGAATATAGTGTTTAAAACAAGTAAAAATGCTCTCGATGGTAGGAATCTCCAATGGATGAAGTTGCAAAAAAAATCGCAGATTTTTGTGTAAAGAACGAGCTTGTCGAACAGGGAATGTTTGAGTGGTGTGTGTACAGCATTGAAAAAAAACTAGTGACATTTTCCACATGGGTAGTATTGATTTCGATTGGTACTCGGTTGTTTGGATTCCGATGTACACTATGTTTTACTCTTGGATTTCTTGTACTACGCCGCAGGACAAATGGGTATCATGCGAAAACATATATTAAGTGTCTAATTGTATCTCTTCTTATCGAATGCGGTTCTATATTTGTAGTACAAAATATATCCATGGAAAGATTTGTATTCATCATTATTTTCTCAAATCTGACAATTTTCAAGTTTGCTCCTGTCAACAACGAACAAATCCATTTGACAGTAGACGAAATGAACGCAATGAAAAAGGAAATACGCAAGGTTCTCATCGGAATGGATATTCTATGCTTGCTGTGTATTTTTTGTCACACTAGAACAATGGGAAATGGATTAGTCGCTGCACTAGCAGCAGATGCAATAACACTAGTTGCGGCGGATTTACACAAAACCAAGGAACGGTGATTTTATGAAGTACAATACCAAAAAAGCAATTCAGACGACAATCAATGTTATGATTAGGCGAGATATGGAGGGATGGCCTCCAGACTGTATCGGCTGGACATATCAGCCGATACGTCCAGTTCCGCTGCAGAAAGAAGAAAATATACTCTACAAGAAAGTAGAAAAAACAAGTACGATTCCCTAAAGAGTTGGACGGAGTCTTCTTACTTCAACGCTAGAGCACCATTTCGTGAGCCAACACATTATTTCTTTCATCATGGATAGCAACAGGGATTTTCCCTTTTACTATCATGGAGGATTGCACCGTGCATTCTCCATGCTCCGCCCCATAACATTGCCATAATCGACAAAGGAAAGGACGAAGAAAAACTATGAAAAGAAGATTGATCGAGTACGAATCCAGTCCCGGCGAGCAACCGACCCGCCGCGAACGAATGTCTGCCTGCGCTCTGACCCCTTGGTGTGGCGATTGGTTGCTGCGCCGTTTGGTCGGAGGGCTGGCTTATGTACTTTGATGCTCACGCCACCGGAAAACGTATCCAAAAAGCCCGCAAAGCCCACGGGCTTACGCAAGAACAGTTTGCCATAAAGCTGAACATCAGTGACCGCCATTTGGGAAGAATCGAGAGGGGAGAATGTGCCGCTTCGATAGACCTGCTGGTAGAAGTGGCAGTATCTTTGAAAACCACACTGGACTTTTTGATTTGCGGCGTGACAGAAACTCCACGGGAAAGGGAGCTGAGCGCATTGATTGAAAAGCAACATCAGAACATCCGGAAATTCAAGATGACTATAAATAGTCTAATGGAAGAACTGAAGACATAAGCATTTTCCAGAGGAGTCGAGAAGCAATTCTCGACTCCTTTTTTTGCACAAAATATCTAACGTGCCTACGAAAAACAGGACATAGTATGTCCGTTTTTTTACAAAATAAAATGAAAAAAGCCTCAAAATAGGACGTACTGTGTCCTAAGAATGCGTTCGGTTTTCAGGTACACTATGGTCACAGCAAGGGCAACACCCCAGATGGGGAGGAACCCAAAACTGGAAGCCGTACCTTGAAAACTGAATATCATTCCCTCGGACAAAATAATGAAACTTCCGTAA
>OLVW01001833.1_pt1 | contig 16962 bp, 11 predicted proteins | sample 1673301 | NCBI WGS metagenome assembly OLVW01 (sample SAMEA3178941, study PRJEB25190) | human gut metagenome
TCCAGTCCTTGTAAAGCGGCACAAGGCGGTGGACGGTCAAGCCCTCCGGCACAAGCTCCGCAAGGCGGCTGCAAGCGTCGTTTCCGGCTTGGTCGCTGTCAAGGCAGAGGTACACGGTCTTGATGTTCGGACGGTCAGAGAGGAAACGCAGCAGGGCTTTTTCTCCCACGCCGCCCAGTGCAAGGTAGCTTTGTTTCTGCCATTCCTTTTTGAACAGGCAGAGGAAAGATAAAAGGTCAATCGGTGCTTCAAAGACAAACAGCCTTTCGCCCTCGCCCCGGTAGCAGAAGTTAAAGGCTTTGTCGCTGCCTTTCACATCAAGCCGGAAGCTCCCGGCTGTGCCGCGCTGGTGGGCGTATCTCGGTATGCCGCTTTCATCTCTGCCGACAAATACGGCGTTATGGTAGGCGGCTTCCTCGTAAATGTCCCCGGTGGAAAAGAAAACGCCCGTCACATCTTCATCAATGCGGCGGGCTTCGGTAAGGTAGCTTTTCACTTGTCCGGCGGTATCGCTGCGGGGCGGCAATCGAAAATCAGAGAGGGACGCAGGGCAAGGTCTGTCCAGCGGCGGTGCGGCTCCCTTTTCTCCTGTGAGAAGTTCCACGGCTTCGGTGAAGCTCTTGCCGAAAAACTCCATGACAAAATCAACGGGGCCGCCGCCCTTGCTCTGGCTGTGGCGATACCACTTGTTGCCCCGGACGGTCAAGCTGTCGTGCCGTTTCCAGCGGTATTCCTGTCCGGCGCGGGTAAGCTGCTCGCCCTGTGATTGCAGGAAAGAAACAAGGTCGGCTTGGTTGGCGCGGTCTATTTGTTCTTGGGTGTAATACATAAAAGTTCAACTCCTTTCAGCGGTCTATATCATGCCGCTTGGTACGGCTCTGCGTCTGTTCCGGCTGGTCGGCGCGGAGTGCAATATCCACGCATTTGCGGATTTTTTGAAGCTCGGCAACCTCGGCGCGGGTATCTTTCAGTTTGGTATAATCGCTGTCCCTCTGCGTTTTGAGGTCAGCATATTCCTGTTCCCATTCCGCAATAGGCAAGGTCTTTGTTCCTTTCGGCAGATTTGCATGGAGATAGCGGTTTGCCGCGTCCCATAGGGTAAGCTCGGCGCGGCGGGCTTCCGCAAACTTCTCCTGTTTTCCTTTCCAGCGGATTTGCCGATACTCGTCCTGTATGGGCTTGTAGGTCTGATAATTTCTGCCGTACTCCATGAGTTTTTGCAGTTCTTTCATGCGCTGCTCGGCGGTTTTCATTCCCTCCCGGATTGAATAGGCTTTATCACTGACAGAGGAAAGAGAAGCGTCCAGCTCGTCAAGATTAGAGATACCATGCTCGGAAAGATAGTTGACCGCTGCCGCTATGGTTTTCAGTTCGTCGGCTGCGTGTTGGTGCTGCCAACTTTGCGAATACTTCCGGCTCTTTTCTCTCTGAACGCTCAAATACTTCATCAACAGATTTGCAAGGTTGGGAGATTGCGGCGGCTGTTCCGGGGCGGTTTCCCGCGCTTTGAACAGGTCGGAAATCCATTCTTTGAGCTTCCCAATCTGCGCCCGGATTTCCCGGATAAGGCGGTTTGCCTTTTGGATATTTCGGTTCAGTTCGCCTTTCTCGGTGGCGATACCTTTCTTCTCCATCTGGCAAGCCGCCACGCCCATGTGGACGGTGGGTATCTCGTCTATGCCGCGCTCGGCGTTGCTGCGGTGGTCGATACGCTCCGGGCTTCCGTTCCTCTCCAAAAAGTCGTTGGTAAAGTCAGCCCATGCCTTGCGCCACAAGAGGGTGTTGTCCTTGTCGTTCCAGCCTGTAAGGTCAATTTTGTGCGTCTTGTATCTGCCGCTTGGCAAGCGGATACGCTCACCGTTTTCATCAAGGTCATATTCCTTTTTGGATTTCGCCGCCCACGCGCCGCGCCCGGAAGCTGCACCGGACGGTCGCTCGTGTTTTTGAAACGGTAGTCCACGTTTTTGTAGAAAACGCTGGTGCCGGTTCCGAACGGCACCCGTCTGCCGGAATCAGGGAAGAGCGCGTCAGAATGGTGCACCAGTTCAGTCACGGTGAGCGGGCTGTTCAGCACCAGCCAGTGTATCAGATTTGCGAGCTGGCACAGTCCTCCGCCTACTCCGCGCCCGAGTTTCCCGGCGCTTATCACAAGTCCGTCAAGGTATCCGCGCTTTGCGGAGGGTTCGCCGACGAGCTTCCAGAACGAGAAAGTTTCCCCGGGCTGAACGACTAACCCGTTTATCTGCGCCGAGGCAAGCCGGAGGTTCACCAGCTTATTTCGCTGGAGCTCCATATCGACCCCCTCCAGACGGCGCAGCGCGTTGGAAGAGTGGCTCTTCACAACAGCGCTGAACGGAACTGTGTTGCGGGTACGGGCGAATATTTCTCCGCTGAATCTGTCGTGGATATCCCTGAGCAGATATTCTTTCCGGAGCGAAATGTGATAGCAGGCGGGCGACAGTTCGCAGAACAATTTTCGTTTTTTTATGGCTGACACCTCCGTTCCACGACATTCCCTATAATTATTATAGCAGATTTTTGCAGGAAGTCAATTACAGTTATATTACGATTTGGTTACAAAACGGTTACAAATGTTGTGTATCATCAGAATCAAAAACCGGACAGCCTGCAAAGCTGTCCGGTGAGCGGTGTTCAGTTCTGGAAATAAACGTCCTCCTGCTGGAGCATGGGGTATCTTATCAGCTCCCGGCTGTCAAGGTCGGCGCGGTGCATGTCCACGGCGCTGATTCGGCGGTTGAGGTAGGTCGTGTAGTAGTAAACTCCGGTCTGGGCGTTCCAGCAGGAGGTGTAGATCGTGATCTCGAACTTTCCGGGCGCGACCTCGCAGCAGCCGCGGGTCTGCTCAACGGAGCCGAGAATATGGAAAAACTGCCCTACGCTCTCCGACTCGGAGCTTCCGGAGCGGGAGTTGTTCCGCGTGAATGCCACCCGCGCGAACCTCGAAGCGGACGAAAGGTCGCCTGGAAGCCCGACCGCGCCCATTCCGCGGCTGTAGCGGGTGAGCTCCAGACCTTCCGCGAAGGTATTCTGCGGATCCCTCGGGGAAAGCCCCATGTAGTTGTTGAGCATTGCCATCTGCTGCTCAAACGGGGGATTGTTCGTCAGCACTCCCGCCTTGTTTTCGTGTATCTGAAGCCCTTTTTCGGTGGACTCCACCACGATACAGCCGGATCTGTCCGCGATTATCCAGTGGAGCTGAGCGGCTGGGAGCTGTTCGCTGAACGGAGTTCCGGTGAGATTCATGCCGGAGATAAGCTCCCGAGCCTGGGAAAGTTCCGCGCACTGGGAAAGTATCCAGGGGATAAATTCGAACTGCGCGACGTTCCGCATGCCTTCACGCGGCTGGGCGTACTTCGCGTTGCCCACGAAGTTCAGCCCTGCCATGCCGAGACCCTTCTCGTTCACGGCGTCGTAGTAGAGCGGGTAGCCGCCCGCAGCGTGAGCCATTCCGATGATCGCGTAGTGATTGGAGAGCGTTCCTCCATGCCGGAATTCAAACGGGAATTCCCGCGGAGTTATCGTGATCTCCTCGCCGTATGAAAATTCGTAATCCAGGGTCCTTCCCATGTAGAAGCATTCCGTCTGGTAGGTCGCCGCAGTACACATTTTATGTTCCTCGCTTTCATGTTGTTGGAGATATTATGCCCATTCATGCAAAAAGTATTATAGCACTTTTGCCGCCGGCGGTCAACAGCTATGGACGATAAATCATCAAATTATCACAGTTTTTCCTGAAAATATTTGTATGCAGTTACAATTATACATCACTTGACAATTTACGCGCAAGGTACTATAATATAGTTAAGCTGTGTCCGATGAAACAGCATTTTTTACGTTAAAAAGTTAAAAAAATTTCCATCAGGGGGAAAACGATATGAAAATAACCGTAGCGGGAGCAGGATACGTCGGGCTTTCTATTGCAGTTCTTCTGTCGCAAAACAACGACGTCACCGCAGTAGACATAGTTCCGGAAAAGGTGGAGCTTCTGAATTCCAGAAAGTCGCCAATCGCTGATAAATACATCGAGGAGTACCTCGCAGAAAAGCCGCTGAGCCTCGCCGCCACCACCGACTGGCGCCCGGCGTACGCCTCGGCTGACATCGTGGTCATCGCCACCCCGACTAACTACGACGCGGAGAAGAACTATTTCGACACCTCGTCGGTGGAAAGCGTTATCGAGCAGGTGTTCTCCGTGAACGATCACTGCACCGTGGTTGTGAAGTCCACCGTGCCGGTCGGATTCACTGCGGGACTGCACAAGAAGTACCCGGAAAACGCGCACCGCATTATCTTCTCGCCGGAGTTCCTCCGCGAGGGTCAGGCGCTGTACGACAACCTGTATCCCTCCCGCATTATCGTGGGAGCGCCGCAGGAGTGGGCGGATTCCGTGGAGCGCGCGAACGTATTCGCGGAGCTTCTCCAGCAGGGCGCGATAAAGCAGGATATCCCGACGCTTCACCTGAACCCCACCGAGGCCGAGGCGGTCAAGCTGTTCAGCAATACCTACCTCGCGCTGCGCGTGGCTTACTTCAACGAGCTGGACACCTACGCTGAGATGAAGGGACTCAACGCCCGTGAGATAATCGACGGCGTAGGTCTCGACCCGCGCATCGGATCGCACTATAATAACCCGAGCTTCGGCTACGGCGGATACTGCCTGCCGAAGGACACCAAGCAGCTCCTCGCGAATTACGCGGACGTCCCCAACGACATCATCACTGCGATAGTTAACGCCAACAAGACCCGCAAGGACTACATCGCGGATCACATCGCGTCGATGGAGCCGCAGACCGTCGGAGTTTACAGGCTGACGATGAAGTCCAACTCTGACAACTTCCGCCAGAGCGCTATACAGGGTATCATGAAGCGCCTTGAAAAGCGCGGAATAAAGGTGATAATCTTCGAGCCGACTCTGAAGGAAGGGCAGAGCTTCTATAACTACGAGGTGTGCAGGGATTTCGGCGAATTCAAGCGCCGCTCAGACGTTATACTTGCGAACCGCATGAGCGCCGAGCTTAACGACGTAAGCGATAAGGTTTACACTAGAGACCTTTACAGCAGAGACTAAAAAATTACAGATGGGGGTGATTCCCGATGGATTCGATTATTTCAGGAACATTCAGAATGATTATCCGCAGGGGTTTCCCCCATCAGCTCTATTTCGACGAGGATTTCATGCGGATAATCGGCGCGGAGGACAACTCCGACCCCGAGAAAAACTACCGTCTGTGGGAGGAGTGCGTCCACCCGGACGACATGCCGCTGATAAAAGAGGCGATAGAGAGCACTCAGCACAATATCCGCGCCGAGGTGAAGTACCGCTGGCGCCACAAGACCCGCGGACTTTACACCGCCTACAGCACCGGAATGCTTGCAGGCAAGGGGGACGGCTGCGTCACCATCTACGGTTTTTTTAAGGGCGTACCCGCCGACCGCACGCAGCTCTACGGCTACGACCCGGATCTTCAGCTCCTGACCAGGCTTCTCGCGGAGAAAATGCTGGACAGCTTCGCGTTCTGCGCGCTTGTAGACCTACAGCAGAACAAGCTCATGCTGCTCAACGATTACTTCAACACAGGCTCTTCGGCAGGCTGCGAATGCGGCTATGACGAGTGGCTTGAGGGATTCCAGTTCTGCATTCATCCGGACGACCGGGATTGTCTGACGGAACTGCTGACTCGTGCGAATCTTGCAAATGCGTTTTCAAAGTCCGACGAAGTGCACGGCGAGTTCCGCTTTATGCGCCCGGACGGTCCCTGCTGGGTAAATCTGCGGCTGGTGAGAATGAAACAGCGCCTTGCCGGGCGTTATCCTGAGTTCATCGTGTTCCGGCGTATCGACGCAGACCACCGCGCCGTATTCATGGAGGAGCTGCGCAACCGCCTGATAAACGGACTTGCGATCCCCTATATGATCCTCGACCTTATCGACCTTCGCGCGGGCAGCTTCTATTCCTCCAGGGACAATCAGGGGCTTTTCGCGGAGCACTTCAACGAGATAGGAAGCTACAGCGACGCGCTGGACCGCTTCGTGGAAAACTGCGGGTGCAGCTTCGCGGACAGAAACGCGATACTTTTCAATTTCAGCGTGGAGCACATGACTGAGCGTTTCCGGGCAGGGGAAAAGATGATCGAATGCGAGGTCTGCCGCAACCCGGAGGGTCAGCCGGAGTGGCTGCGAATCCAGGCGTTCATGTCCTCCGCCGACGAAAACGGAGAGCCGGCGCTTGCTATACTCAGCATTCAGCAGGTGACTACCGAGAAGCTGCGGGAGCTTCGCTATCAGCAGCGGCTTGAAAGGGCGCTCCGCACGGAGAGCCAGTACAGGCAGGCTATCCTGTCCAACGCCATCGCGGTGTACACCTATAACATTACCGAGGACACGATATACGACGAGATAATCGAACAGGAGGGCGTTGACCCGCTCCTTCCCAAGATGGGGCTTACTGTGCCGTGCTCCTATAACGATTACATCAGCAAAAAGTCCGAGCTTATCGTTGACCGCCAGACCGCAGAGAATTTCCGCAGGACATTCTGCACACGTACTCTTGCTGATATGTACAACAGCCACCGCCGCAGCTTTGATACGGAATATGAATTCAAGATCGGCAGCAGGGTCGGGTACTTCCGCGAGGCGGTAATAATAACCCAGGATATGGAGACCGGCGACCTCTGGGGTCTGACCTACGTCCGGGACGTCACCGGCGAACACGATCAGGCAAAGCGGGTGGAGCAGGCTCTGCGCGACGCCTTCGACCAGGCGCAGCACGCGAACTCCGCAAAGACGCTGTTCATGAGCCAGATGAGCCACGATATCCGCACGCCGCTGAACGCGATACTCGGAATGTCCACGATAGCGCAGGAGCACATCAGCGACGCCGCCCGGGTCAACGACTGCCTCGAAAAAATACAGACCTCCGGACATCAGCTCCTGGAGATAATCAACAACGTCCTCGACCTTTCGGCGATAGAGAGCGGAAAAACCACCCTTGCCAGCGAGCCGTTCGACCTGAAGGCGTTCATCGATGACACTGCGGGCACGATACGCACGCTGACCGACAAGAAGCGTCAGCGCTTCGTCGTGGAGATCTCCGAGGGGATAAACTATTCGGTGATAGGCGACCAGACGAAGCTGCGGCAGCTTCTTATGAACATACTCAGCAACGCCGTGAAATACACCCCGGACGGCGGCGAGATACACCTCTCCGTGAAGGAGCTGAACCCCGACCACCACGGCGTGTGCCGCTATCTTTTCACAGTGAAGGATAACGGAATCGGCATGAGCCAGGAGTTCTTGCACAAGATATACGACCCGTTCGTACGCGCCGACGACCACCGCATAAGCGGAATACAGGGAACCGGTCTCGGAATGGCAATCGCGATAAACATCGCCCGCATGATGAACGGCGACATCGGAATAAACAGCGAAGTCGGCAAGGGTTCGGTGTTTGAAGTCACCGTCGCGCTGAAAAAGGGCGCGGAGGAGCCTGCGTACATCGGCGGCATTTCCATGGAGGAGCAGCCGCGGCGCGAGCGCATGTTGGACTACGACTTCGGCGGGAAGCGCGTACTGCTTGCGGAGGATCTCGAATTCAACGCGGAGATCGCGTCGGAGTTCCTTGCGGAAGCGGGGCTTGTCACTGAAACCGCATGCAACGGCGCGGAGGCGGTGGAGAAGTTCGGCAGTTCGCCGGAGGGCTACTACAGCCTTATATTCATGGATATCCAGATGCCGGTTCTGGACGGCTATCAGGCGGCGGACAAAATACGCGCCCTGGACCGTACCGACGCGAAAACCGTGCCGATAGTCGCGATGACGGCAAACGCTTTCATAGAGGACGTCAAGACCGCAAAGGAACACGGAATGAACGGGCACGTTGCAAAGCCGCTGGAGGTAAGGGAGCTTACCGCGGCGCTGAAAAAGTGGATACCCGGCTTTAAAACTAAGAATCAGAGTTGAACAGAATGAAAAGAATTGTTACGATACAGGATTTTTCCTGCGTTGGGAGCTGCTCGCTGACCGCCGCGATACCGGTGCTGTCGGCGGCGGGAGTGGAGTGCTGCGGAATTCCGACGGCGCTCCTTTCGAACCACACCGGATTCCCGACGTTTTACAGCATAGACCTCACAGATGAACTGGCTCCGATAAGCGATCAGCTCAAGCGTGAGCACATTGATTTCGACGGCGTTTACACCGGATATATTGCTTCCATCGACCAGATAGAGCACATTGAGGAGTTCATACGCCGTTTCAGGAAGCCGGGGGATCCGCTGTTCATCGACCCGGTGATGGGCGACAACGGAAAGATGTACGCGGCGCTCACCGACGACTACCCCGAAAGAATGCGGAAGTTCATCGAGGGCGCGGACATCATCACCCCGAACATCACGGAGGCATGCCTGCTGACAGGGCGCAGCTTCAATCCCTGCCCGACGCTCCATGAAACGAAGGAAATGCTCCGGGAGCTGTGCGGATTCGGAGTGAAGTTCGCGGTCATCACCGGATTTTCGGAGAAGGGGCAGCTGGGGGCGGTCGGCTGCTTTGACGGCGCCTTCACCGAGTGCCTCACCCCGAAGAAGGACGTTGCATGCTCCGGCACCGGGGACGTATTTGCCTCGGCGCTGCTTGGAGCGGTGCTGCGCGGCGCGGATTATCCGCAGGCTCTGGAGATAGCTACGAAGTTCACATATGCGGCTGTGGAGTACACCGCCGCGGCACCCGACCGCAGATTCTACGGGATACACTTCCAGCCGGTGCTCGGGGAATATATCCGAATGCTGGAGCGCGTCGAAAAGGGGCGGTCTGATGGCTGAGCAGAAAAAGAAGGGGCTTTCCCGGCTGAATAAGGCGATACTGTTCCTGATAACATCGGCGTTTTTCTTCGCGCTGATGAACATGTTCGTGCGGCTTTCCGGCGATGTCCCGACGATTCAAAAGACGTTCTTCCGGAACTTCTTTGCGCTGTTCATTGCGAGCGGCGCGATGATAAAGAACCGCTGTTGCATTATCCCGCCGAAGGGCGCAAGGTTCGACCTGTTCATGCGCGCGGCGTGCGGCTACGCCGGCGTTGTGCTGAATTTCTACGCGATAGACCGGCTGAGCATTTCGGACGCCTCGCTGCTGAACAAAATGTCGCCGTTTTTCGCGATCATCTTTTCGACATTCCTGCTGAAGGAGCGCGCTAATAAGGTACAGTGGGCGATAATCCTGACTGCGTTTATCGGCGCGCTTTTCGTTATCAAGCCGTCCTTCCAGAATGCGGAGCTGGGAGCCTCCATCGCGGGATTCTGCGGGGGAATGTGCGCGGGCGCGGCGTATACTTTCGTCCGCCGGGCAACGGGGAAGGGCGTCAAGAGTTACTATGTGGTGTTCTTTTTCTCGGCGTTTTCTACGCTTGTGGCGTTCCCGCTGATGCTGCTGGATTTCAAGGCCATGACCCTGGTGCAGACCCTAATGCTGGTAGGCTCGGGAGTCAGCGCGGCTATTGCGCAGTTCTGCATAACCACGGCGTATTCCTACGCTCCGGCGAATGAGGTCTCGATCTACGATTATTCGCAGATAATCTTCGCGGCGCTAATCGGGTTCGTGGTGCTGGATCAGGTCCCGGACGTGCTCAGTTTCGTGGGCTACGCGGTGATAATCGCAGCGGCGTTCGTGATGTTCAGATACAACAACCGGAAAACGAAGGAATGAAAAAGAGGGCTGCCGACAAATTATAATTTAGCGGCAAGCGTTCCACTCGTTGCAACCCTTAATAGGGAGTCAAGGGGGACGCGTCCCCCTTGCGAGTCGAGGGCAGCGCCCTCGTCGCCGTTAGGCGAAACACTCCGCACGAAGTGCGGCACTCTGCGCGCTGGCGCGCAGTTACTCCGTGCGGAAGCACGGCTAAACGCCAAAAAGCGCTAAAGGGGTGTGGGGGAAAACAAGAGTTTTCCCCCACAAGCGACATGTTGTCTTTGTTGAGCCTGACTTCCCAAACAGTCCGGTGGACTGTTTGGGAAGCATATTTCTAGCCGGAATATGCAAACATAAACAATTAAATGGCTGCCCTAAAAGGAGCAGCCATCTTTGTATTATCCGACCAGCATGAGCAGAGTTCCCGCGACAAGTATCGCAAGACCTGCAGCGGAGCGTTTCGTGAGCTTTTCGTGGAACACTATGTAGGAGAACAGTATCGACACGAGGATACTAAGCTTGTCTATCGGAACAACAACGCTTGCAGGACCGTCCTGAAGCGCCTTGTAGTAGCACAGCCAGGAGCCGCCGGTAGCGAGTCCCGAGAGGGCGATGAACAGCAGCTCGCGCTTGTCCAGCCCGCGGAGCTTATCCGCCTTGCCCGTCACAGGGACCATCAGCCATGCCATCACCAGGACAACCGCAGTGCGTATCGCAGTGCCGAGGTCGGAGCTTACGCCGTCGATACCTATTTTACCGAGTATCGAGGTCAGCGCGGCGAATACTGCCGAGAGAATCGCGTAGGGAAGCCACTTCGCGCTGTTTGAGCCGGGACTGTCGGTTTTCTTCTTTTCGATCATCAGCAGGGTTCCGGCAAGTATCATCACCATGCATATGCATTTCAGCGGGGAAATGCTCTCGTGCAGGAAGATGAAAGCGAGCGCCATTGTAAGCACCGTGCTGGATTTGTCCACCGGCACGACCTTGTTTACATCGCCTACCTGAAGCGCCCTGAAATAGCACAGCCAGGAACCGCCGGTCGCAAGTCCTGAAAGCACGAGGAACAGCCATGTTTTGCCGCTTATGTTCGTGATGCTGCTCCAGGAGCCGGTTATCATGGTCATGAGTATCGCCATGATAAGCACCGCGATGGTGCGCAGAGCGGTTGCCACAGTAGAATCAGTCTTGCGGATACCGCATTTTGCAAGAATTGAAGTTATTCCGGCAAAGAACGCCGACCCGGCCGCGAACACCAGCCACATAAAACGCACTTCCTTTGAGTGAAGAAAAATCAGACCCACCTGGAGGTCTGCTTATATTATTGTATCACGTATTGATGCGTCTGTCAATGAGATATGCAACATTTGTATGGCTGTTGAATCATAATTCACAACTGGGTTTTTCTAAAAAATAGCTGATAATTTATCTCAGGTCATTGACATGATGACTTTTGATGATGTATAATAAATATGTATATATTGCATGTATAAGGGGTGGATTATGGAAAACAGAAAATGTATTGCTGTGCTTACTGAGAAACCAAGCCTGGACTATCAGTCCGGGATACTTAAAGGAATATACAGATCGGCATTCAGCCATGACACCAACGTAGCGGTATTCTGCGTAACAAGCACACGCAGCGACGAAGCCTACCAGATCGGTGAAATGGTGATATTTTCACTCCTAGGGGATTACTCCAGTTTTTCGGGCGTGATATACCTTCCGGATACTATCGACTATTCCATGCGCGACACCCTGATCACCGAAAAACTGATTGCGGCTTCCAGAAAAATAAAAATCCCGGTCGTGACCATCGACGGCAATTATGATGAGTTCCCCTGCTTCCTCTCGGACGATTCTGAGCCGATACAGTTCCTGGTGGATCACCTATCCGCCGGGCATGGCTGTAAGGATATCGCGTTCGTTACCGGAAGAAAGAACCACCCTCACGCTGAACACCGCCTGGAAGCGTTCAGCCGGGCAATGTCGAAAAATAACCTTGAAATACGCGAAAACCGCATGTTTTACGGAGATTTCTGGCGCACCTGCGGCGAAGATATCGTAAGCTCACTGCTGGCGGGGGAAAGCGGGCTTCCGGAAGCGATAATATGCGCGAACAGCTACATGGCGGACGGAATATACGAAGCGCTGTACAAGCGCGGGTTTCGCGCGCCTAGGGATATAAAGCTCGCGTGCTACGGCGAAAAGACCGAAACCTCTGAATACATCTCCGCAACGATAAGAGCCACCGATAGCCTCGGATTCTCAGCCTGCGAGGGTCTGTTCAGCATGATAAACGGCGGAAGCATTCCAAGCGTCAACCGTATTCCTACCGAGTTCCAGAAACGCCCCGCGATGACCTGCGGCTGCATGCAACCGGACGAATACAACCTGCTGGATTTCCGCATGAAGGATCCCAACGAGGTCAGCGATTTCTTCACCGAGTACAACACCATGAGCGAGAGCCTGATAAGGCGCCCGAACATCCGCGAGACCCTGTGGACCGCAAACTGGTATACCCACCTGTTCGGGGACTTCACCAGATTCAGCGTGTGCATGTGCGACGATGTAGTGAAGCCCGAGCTGTCGCTTGACGAGAACGATGTCTGCGTAAGCTACACCGATGAAATGCTGACGGTGCTCGACCACAAACGCCTCCCCGACGGGACCTCAGACGCTTTCGTCGGAACGGACAGGCGGTTCCCGGTCAGCGAGGTGTACCCTCCGCTGTTCAGCGCCGACGGCGACCCCGCCGCGTATGTTTTCAGGCAGCTCCATTTTATCGAAAGATGCTATGGGTACGCCGTGCTCTCATACGGCAGTAAAATAATTTCACCGCAGGCAAGCTTTGATTTCTGGGTGAACGTCCTGGCAAACGCCGTTGAATCCCAACGCCGCCTGACTATAATGCGGTACCTTTATAAAAAGGTCAACCAGGACGCCGTTACGGACTCAATGACCGGACTTTTCAACAGAAACGGTTTCAACTCCATGCTTCCACAGATGATAACCGAGGCGCGGGAGGCGGGGAAGAACTTTCTGCTGATAATGTCCGACCTGAACGGACTGAAATACGTAAACGACAGCTTCGGTCACAGCGAGGGCGATAATCTGATAAATACCGCCGCCGGACTGCTTTCCTGCACCCGCATCAGCGGAGCTTCCTGCGAGAAGAATTTCCGTATCGGCGGCGACGAATTCGTGAAGGCTGCCTACGGCGATATCACTCAGCAGGGAATCGACGAATTCCGCCGTGAGATCAGCGAAAAGGTGAACATCACCAACAGCACCTCCTGCAAGCCCTACCCGATCTACATGCCGATAGGTACCTGTCTGCGCAGCCCCGGCGATATCCCGAACTGCGACAAAATGCTCTCCAGCGCTGACGAAGCGATGTACGCCGACAAGATACGCCTGAAATCAGTGACCGGCTTCGATCCCAAAAGAAAATGACCCGGGACCTTCCCGCGCTTCGGCGCAGGAGGGTCTTTGACGTCCCGGGAGGTATTTGCAAAAAGTATCCCGCGGAGCTCCCGTCATGTCTTGACTATTCCTGCGAAAAGATGTATAATGAAAGGTACTCAATTTCAAAGAAAAGGATACTATATAATATGGAAAGAAACTATCCCAAGGCGACCATCACCGAAAAGGGCGAGAGGGCACTCCGCGGCGGACACCCGTGGGTCTATGCCGACGAGGTCACAGAGGTCTCCGGCGAATACGAAAACGGCGGCCTTGCCGACGTTTTCAGCCGCAAGGGGCGCTACCTCGGCACAGGTTACATAAACGACAACTCCAAGATACGCATACGCGTCATCTCACGCAACGCCAACGACAGATTCGACCGTGACTTCTACGCCCGCAGGATACGCTACGCGCTGGACTACCGCCGCACCGTCATGGGCGCGGAGGATTTCCGCTGCTGCCGTCTCATATTCGGCGAGGCTGACAGCTTCCCCGGATTCACCGTCGACAGATTCGGTGACGTCCTTGTTGCGCAGGTGCTGTCCCTCGGCACGGAGCGCGTAAAGGACGCGCTCTACGAGCTGCTTGTGCAGACCCTCGCGGATATGGGCGAGCATATCTCCGCAATATACGAGCGCAACGACGTTAAGATACGCGAGCTTGAGGGCATGGAGGAATACAAGGGCTTCTGGGCTGGCGCGGGGCTTCGCACCGACCTTTCCGGCGTGACCGAAATAACAGAAAACGGCATAAAATACACCGTGGACTACATCAATGGTCAGAAAACCGGATTCTTCCTCGATCAGAAGTACAACCGCCAGGCTATCCGCCGCATTGCGGAGGGACGTACCGTCCTCGACTGCTTCACGCATACCGGCTCGTTCGCGCTGAACGCCGCAGCAGCCGGAGCAAAGTCCGTGACCGCCGTGGATATCTCCGCGGACGCCATCGAGATGACCCGCCGCAACGCTGAGCAGAACGGCTTTACCAATGTGGAGTTCCGGCAGGCTGACGTGTTCGACCTGCTCACCGAGCTTTACCGCGCGGGAGGTCACCCCTATGACTTCATAATCCTCGACCCGCCGGCGTTCACGAAGAGCTCCAGCACCGTAAGGGCGGCGGAGCGCGGCTACAAGGAGATAAACCTCAAGGCTATGAGGCTGCTGCCAAGGGGCGGCTACCTTGCGACCTGCTCATGCTCGCACTTCATGACTGAAACGCTGTTCCGGCATATGCTCCATGACGCAGCAGCCGACGCGGGAGTCTCGCTGCGGCAGATAGAGGCGCGCAGGCAGGCTCCGGATCACCCGATACTCTGGAACGTTCCCGAGACGGATTACCTCAAGTTCTATATTTTCCAGGTGGTGTAACATGCAGCTTACCGAAAAAGACCTGCTTCCGGGAACCGTCGTGCAGCATTTCAAGCGCGGAATGCTCCCGGAAAGCGAGCGCGCGGACAGCGCGATGTACCTTTACGAGATACTCGGAGTTGCCCGCCACACAGAGACCGGAGAAATGCTGGTGGTGTACCGTGCGCTCTACGGCGAGCACAGGATATGCGCCCGCCCGCTTGAGATGTTCCTTTCCGAGACCGACCGTGAGAAATACCCCGAGGCAAGACAGAAATACCGGTTTGAGCCGGTGAAATAGCGAAATTCCAGAAAGAAGCGACCAATGAGATCAGCAAAATACGTTGATATGTGCAGCGGCCCCGTGCTGCGCAAGATGATAGTTTTTACACTTCCGATAATGTTTTCGGGGCTTTTCCAACTGCTTTTCAATGCGACCGATATCATCGTCGTGGGAAGGTTTGCAGGCGATAACGCGCTTGCCGCGGTAGGTTCGAACACCGCGCTCATCAACCTCATGACCAACCTGTTTATCGGTATTTCCATCGGCGCGAACGTCGTGGCGGCGCGCTACTGCGGCGCGAAAAACTACTCCGAGCTTAACAGGACAGTCCACACGGCAATGCTGCTCAGCGTTATCAGCGGATTCCTGCTGATGGCTGCTGGACTGCTTTTCGCGGAGCAGATACTCGGGCTGATGTCCACGCCGGAGAGCATTCTCGGCATGGCTTCGGATTATCTGCGGCTCTACTTCTGCGGAATGCCGTTCATGATGATCTACAATTTCGGAAACGCGCTCCTTCGCGCCGCCGGGGACACCCGCCGCCCTCTGATATACCTCATCTGCGGCGGAGTAGTCAACGTGCTGCTCGACCTGCTGTTCGTCATCGCGCTGGATATGAGCGCCGCCGGAGTAGGTCTCGCGACCGCGATTTCCCAGGGTGTTTCGGCGGCGCTGATGGTTCGCTGTCTCATGCGCGAGACGGACGAGAACGGTCTGAAGCTGCGGCTGAAAAACCTGCGTATCCACAAAGACAAGCTGCTGATGATACTTAAAATCGGGCTTCCCGCCGGATTCCAGGGAACGGTGTTCTCGCTCTCGAACGTGGTTATCCAGAGCTCCATAAACCTGTTCGGCGAGGCGGTCATTGCGGGTAACTCCGCGGCGGCAAGCATCGAGGGATTCGTCTACATGGCAATGAACTCCTGCTATCAGTCCACGCTGTCGTTCACCAGCGCGAACATTGGCGCAGGGAAATACGAGCGTATCAACAAGATACTCCGCTGCGGACTGCTGTGCGTGGTGGCGGTGTGGGCTATCCTGGGTCTCGGCGTTGCGATGACGTTCAGCCGGCCGCTGCTCAGTATCTACACCTCCGGCGACGAGGCAATAAACGCCGGCGTGCACCGTATGATGTACGTCTGCGGCACATACTTCCTGTGCGGCATTATGGACGTTATGGTTGGCTCCCTGCGCGGAATGGGCTATTCAGTTACGCCGATGATAGTTTCGCTGCTCGGCGCATGCGGACTCAGGCTTGTGTGGCTCGGGACGGTGTTCCAGATGGAGCAGTTCCATACGCCGGACACTGTGTACCTGTCCTATCCGGTTTCCTGGGTGATAACGGTCGCGGCGCATGTTATCTGCTTCTTCATATGCCGGAGAAGGCTCAAAAAGAAGGTCCAGCTCCGGAAAACGGAAAGCGTTCCGGAGGCGCGGTGAGTTGAATTCCGGCGGCGGTTACGGCAATTATTAAACAACGGGCAGGCAGTTTGTCTGCCCGTGTTTGTTTTGTTGCAAGCGTATGTTTCGGACTATAATTCTGTAATATTTTGTTTTTCTGCACAAAAATAATTTAATGTATATTGCATTTTATATAGATTTATGCTATAATCAATATATCAAATGCCAAATGCGGGAAATCCCCGCGAGCCAACTCAGGGAGGGTATACTGCGCATGCTCTCAGACAAAAGCAAACTCCGTACGCTCCTTCTGAGCGACGACCTCGACATACGCCACAAACTTCAGAATATACTGATTACTATAAGCATGGCGGGCTGCGCCGCGTCAGTGGTGATCTCCTTCGCGACGCAGATGAGTCTCGCGGGGAACCTCGCCTCCTTGCTCGGGCTGCTTACGCTGTTCCTGGCGTTCTATCTCTCGGTTATTCGCAAAAAGAAAGAAGCTGCGTCCTACCTCATCACTATTGCGGTAAATCTGGTGCTGTTCCCGCTGATGTACATGCTGAACGGGGGAGTCTACAGCGGAATGCCCCTCTGGCTCGCATTCGGGCTGGTGTTCCCGTGGTTCGCGATGGACGGCGCCAGGTGCTGCGTGATGTTCGCGCTTGACCTTATCGCCGCGCTCGGCTGCCTTGCAGTCCAGATGTTCTTCCCGGAACTTATCCTGCTCCCCGAGGGCGACCTCACAAAAATGGCCGTGCTTGACGT
>OLVW01001851.1_pt1 | contig 16820 bp, 10 predicted proteins | sample 1673301 | NCBI WGS metagenome assembly OLVW01 (sample SAMEA3178941, study PRJEB25190) | human gut metagenome
GGATTACGATCCGTGGGAGGAGCCGTGGGAGAACAGCTCCTCGCCGGTCGACCTAGGTCTGAATAAGGCCGAGGATGAGGCCGATGACGAGGCGAAAGCCGCCCCGGCCGAAGCCTGATAGGGCGGTCTTTCAACGCAAGAAGCCCCGCAACCGATGGATGTCGGTTGCGGGGCTTCTTATGCTCCGGCGGCCGTCAGGCCAGAGGAGCAGTGTGCCAGATACGTTCCAAATAGTCTTCCATGGAGCGGTCGGAGCTGAAGTAGCCGGAGTTGGCCACGTTGAGCAGGGCCTTGCGGTTCCATTCGAGCTCATCAGCGTAGAGGGCCTCGATCTCGGACTGGATGTCCATGTAGGCGGAGAAGTCGGCCAAGGTCATGAACCAGTCCTTGGTCAGCCAGTCGGCCACGAGCGGGGAGTAGGCGTTGCGGTCGCCGTTGGAGAAGGTGCCGTCGGCCACCATATCGATGGCGTGCTTCAGGCGCGGGTCGGCCTCGTAGTAGGAGGCGGGATTGTAGCCCTCGGCGTACTTCTTCTCGACCTCGTCGACGGTCATGCCGAACAGGAAGAAGTTCTCGGCGCCGACGCGCTCACGGATCTCGACGTTCGCGCCATCGAGCGTACCGACGGTCATCGCGCCGTTGAGGGCGAACTTCATGTTGCCGGTACCCGAGGCCTCCTTGCCGGCCTGCGAGATCTGCTCGTCGAGGTCGGTGGCGGGAATCAGGTGCTGGGCGAGGCGCACATTGTAGTTCCACGGGAAGTACACGGCCAGCTTGCCCTTGACGTCCGGATCGTTGTTGACCACGCGGGAGACGTTGTTGATGAGCTGGATGGTCATTTTGGCCAGGTAGTAGCCCGGGGCGGCCTTGGCACCGAAGAACACGGTGCGCGGGGTGACGTCCTCGGCCTTGACCTTGCCGGACTTGATGTCGGCGTAGGTGGAGATGACGGACAGGATCTTCAGGGACTGGCGCTTGTACTCGTGCAGGCGCTTAACCATGGTGTTGAACATGGTGTTCGGGTCGAGCTCGAAGCCGTACTCGCGCTTGGCGTAGGCGGCGAAGTCGACCTTGTTGGCCTTCTTGACGGCGGCGAACTTCTTGACGAATTCATCGTCCTTGGCCAGCGGCTCGAGGCCCTTGAGCATCTCCAGGTCGGAGAGCCACTTGTCGGTGCCGAGGCCCTCGGTGATGAGGTCGGACAGGCGCGGGTTGGCGAGCTTGACGAAGCGACGCGGAGTCACGCCGTTGGTCACGTTGGTGAACTTGTCCGGGTAGACGTCGGAGAAGTTCTTGAGGGTGACGTCCTTCAGGAGCTGGGAGTGCAGCTCGGCCACGCCGTTGACGTGGGAGCCGCCGTAGGTGGCCAAGTAGGCCATGCGCACGGCGTCGCCAGTGTAGATGGCCATGTCCTTGATGGTGTTCTTGTCGACGCCCTTGGACTTGAGCTCGTCCTCGAACTGCGCGTTGATCTTCTCGATGATCTCAAGGTGACGCGGCAGCAGCTCGCCGATCAGGCTGGCCGGCCAGACCTCAAGGGCCTCCGGCAGCAGGGTGTGGCAGGTGTAGTTGAAGGTCTTGGTGGTGATGGACCACGCGGTATCCCAGTCGTAGCCGTACTCATCGATGAGGATGCGCATGAGCTCGGGGATGCCGATCACCGGGTGGGTGTCGTTGAGCTGGAAGACGATCTTGTTCGGGAAAGTCGTCAGATCCGGCTTGTCCTGGCCCGGGTAGAAGACGCGGATGGCGTCGTGCAGGGAGGCGGAGACGAAGAAGTACTGCTGCTCAAGGCGCAGTTCCTTGCCGACCTTGGTGGAGTCTTCCGGGTAGAGAATCTTGGAGATGTTCTCGGCCTTGACCTGCGGGGTCACGGCTTCCATGTACTCGGAGCGGTTGAAGGCGAGCAGATCGAACTCGTCGTAGCTCTTGGCGCTCCACAGGCGCAGGGTGTTCACGCGGCCGGACTTGTAGCCGGGGACCAGGTAGTCCACCGGCACGGCGCGCACGGACCATGCGGGCTGCCAGGTCTTGGTGCCGTCGGCGTTCTCGACGACCTTGCCGCCGAAGGAAACCTTCTGGTCGCGGTTGTAGTCGATGTGGCCCCACGGCTCTTCGTTGGCCAGCCAGTAGTCCGGGGTTTCGACCTGCTTGCCGTCCTTGTCGAACTCCTGCTTGAAGATGCCGTACTTGTACTGGATGCCGTAGCCGAAGGCCGGCACGCCCAGCGAGGCGAGGGAGTCGATGAAGCAGGCGGCCAGACGGCCGAGGCCGCCGTTGCCGAGGCCCGGCTCGTATTCGGCGTCGACGACGTCCTGGACCTTGAAGCCGAGGGCTTCCACGGCCTTGTCGAACTGCTCGGTCAGACCGGCGTTGAGCAGCGCGTTGCGCAGCTGCTTACCCATCAGGAATTCTGCGGACAGGTAGCCGACGGCCTTGGTGTTGCCGTTCACGGTGTCGGCCTGGGTCTTGAACCAGGAGTCGGCAAGGTGGTTGCGCACGGCCTTGGATGCGGCGACATACACGTCAGCAGGGGTAGCCTGCTCGGTGGTGACGTTCTGAGTGTATTTCAGTTGTTCACGAATCTCGTCGGCGAATTGTTCCGCCGTGACAGGAGACTTCGGTGCGGTGATTTCGGTCATTCTGACTTTCCTTCCGGGATAAGTGCCCGTGTTTATTATGCCGCGCGATAGGTATCGTCGCACAAACGTAAGCATGAACTCTCCGTAACGACGATGGCGGAGCGTTCTTGCATACGTTCTCATTTAGAGCGTAGCACATGCCCCGATATTCCGCATCACACCGTATGCCATCGTTTGCATTATGGAAGATCTTCCGGCTCCGGTGCCATGATGGGATACATGGCAGTAATTCTTGAAAAAGACCTGAAACGCGGGCATGACGCGCTGGTGCAATGGCGTGCCGCGGCCCGGGAGCTGGCGGACAACACACCACATCGTCTGACCGTCTCCCCTGTCTTGCCACGCCCGGTGTGGGCGATGGCCGTGCGCTACTCGCTGTTTCTGCTGGAGCGGCGCGCACCCGGCCCTGGCGTGGAGGTGCGTGTCGCGCCGTGGGGGGCGGTCAAAATCTTGGACGGCCCGGAATCGGACCCGCATAACCTGACCCCGCCGGACGTCATCGAGCTGGACCCGGAAGTCTGGCTGCGGCTGGCCTGCGGCATCACCACATGGGCAGAGGAAAAGGACGCCGGCCACATCAGCGCGGTCGGCGAGCGCGACGACCTGAGCGACCTGCTGCCGCTGTGAGGCGCGAAGCGTAAGTAAGCCACCAGCGGCGGCACCATCAGCCATAACCACAAATCCCCTTGTGCTCAACCAAGCACAAGGGGATTATTACGAGAAGACCGGCGTTCAGCTCTTCTTGGGCTTGAGCGCGGAAGGCATGGGCATCGGAATCGGCTTGCGCGGGGCCGGCTTCGGTGCGGCAGGCGCGGAGGCCGGGAACTCGCCGCTGGTCGCCTTTGCGGCGGCTTCGGCAGCCCACTTGGCGTACTCGTCGAGGTCATCCTCCTGCGTAGCGGGAGCTGCCTCGGCGGCACCGGAAGCGTGGTCATCAGCAGCGGAATCCACATCCTTGTCCGCATACTGGTCATCGATGTCGGCGAACGGGTCAGGAGAGCCCATTCCCGGCTCCTGCTCGCTCAGCTCTTTTGCCAGCTCATCGTAGTCGGTATCGGTGGTCAGGTACTTGAGCTTTCGGGCAATTTTCTGCTGTTTTGCTTTTTGACGTCCGCGGCCCATCTGACCCCCTGCGATTACTGTGCTGTTCGATTCATCAACAATAGAGAGTACCACTAATAGTGGCTTGTTCGTTGTCGGCTCACACTTTTACCATAAAAAGCGTTTATTTAGGGCATATTCAAAGGATTTTCGCATGACCGACGAGCAGCAACTGACAGCGGCAGGCAATGAGATGAGCGCGAGCTTCCTCGCGGCCAAAAAGCGTTCGGACGAAACGCTCGCCAAGCTGGAGGCCAAGCCGTCGTCCTTCACCATGTTGACCGGCGACCGCCCGACCGGCCGGCTGCACCTCGGCCACTACTTCGGCTCGATCCGTGAGCGTGTCGCCATGCAGGAGCGCGGCGTCAACACGAACATCATCATCGCCGACTACCAGGTGATCACCGACCGCGACACCACCGAGCACATCCAAGACAACGTGCTGAACCTGGTGCTCGACTACATGGCCGCCGGCATCGATCCGAACAAGACCATGATGTTCACCCACTCCGCCGTGCCGGCCGAGAACCAGCTACTGCTGCCGTTCCTGTCCTTGGTCACCGAGGCCGAGCTGCACCGCAACCCGACCGTGAAGTCCGAGATGGAGGCGTCCGGCCACGCGCTGACCGGTCTGCTGCTCACCTACCCGGTGCATCAGGCGTGCGACATCCTCTTCTGCAAGGCCAATGTCGTGCCGATCGGCAAGGACAACCTGCCGCACGTGGAAATCACGCGCACCATCGCCCGCCGTTTCAACGAGCGTTACGCCAAGAAGAACCCGGTGTTCCCGGAGCCGGCCGCCATTCTGTCTGAGGCACCGGAGATTCCGGGTCTCGACGGCCGCAAGATGAGCAAGTCGTACGGCAACTCCATCATGCTGGGCGCCACCGCCGAGGAAACCGCCAAGCTCATCAAGAAGAGCCCGACCGATTCCGAGCGCCGCATCACCTTCGACCCGGTTGCCCGCCCGCAGGTCTCCGCCCTGCTGACCACCGCCGGCCTGGTGACCGGCCGCGACCCGAAGGACATCGCCGAGGAGATCGGTGATTCCGGCGCCGGCGCGCTCAAGGCATACGTCATCGAATCAGTCAACGAGTTCCTGGCCCCGCACCGCGAGCGCCGCGCCGAGCTGGCCAAGGACATGGATTCCATTCGTGACATCCTGCACGACGGCAACAAGCGCGCCAACGCCATCGCCGAGGAGACCCTCGACCAGGTGCGCGAGGCCATGGGCATGAAGTACTGATTTTCCCGCCGCTCGTAGCAAGACGCCGTGTCAGCCCCAACTGGGCAACTGACACGGCGTTTTTGTATTGCGGCGTCTGCTGTGTCCTATCTTCACTTCGAGGGGCGGATTTCTTGTTTTTCCGTGCAACGCGGCTATCAAGACGGACCTCTGTTCACTTCATGCCGATGGCTTGCATCAATACGTACGCTCCCCGCACAGCAATGTCATTACGACGTGTTGCGGCATAGCGCGCATGGCTTCCGGAGTATCGGCGGCGTATGGGTCGGCGTCCAGCAACACCACATCGGCCGGGTCGCCGGATGCAAGGCGGTCACGGCCAGTGGCGGTCGAGGCTGCCAGCGAGGTATGCACATCGAGGCACTGCTCGGGCTGGAACGGCTCGCGGTCAGAGCTTTCGGTGCCGAGCACGGCGGCGGAAATGGCCAGCCACGGGTCCAGCGGGGCCACGGGCGCATCCGAGCCCATGCGCAGCGTGGTACCGGCGTCGTGGAGGGCCCTGAACGGATAAGGGATGCCGGCCGGGTTGGCCCAGAAACGGGTGATGACGTCGCGGTCATCCATGGCGTGCTGCGGCTGGATGCTGGCCGTGAGCCCCAGCTCGGCGAAACGCGGGATATCGACGGGTTTGAGCATCTGCGCATGCTCGATCGATCCATGTGCGTGCGTGGCGGCGACTGCGTTGAGCGCAATGGTGTTCGCTTCGTCGCCAATGGCGTGGCAGGCAATGTCGAAGCCATGCTCGGTGGCTAGGCGCATATAGTCTTCGATTTGCTGCGGCGTGTAGCTCAGCGTGCCATACGTCAGCGGCTCGATGCCCGAATACGGCGTGGAGCAGTAGGCGGAGCGGGTGTTGAGCGATCCGTCCGAGATGAGCTTCATGGCGCCCACATGGCCAAGCCCGGCGCTGCCCGGCAATTCCTTGCCGGTATGCCAACCCGCGTCAATGGCGGCTCGCAACCGCTCGGGGTATACACCGGCGTCCACGCGCAAACCGTTAATGCCGGCCGCGAAACGATTGATCCATGTATCGATGTTTTCGGCCATTTCATAATCGCGGATGCCCACCACGCCCTTGCTTGCGGCGTCCTGTTCGGCCTCGCGCAGCAGACGGTCAGTCTCTTCAGCAGCGCCCGGCGCCTTGTCGAAGGCGGTGTAGGCGTTGAACCATTCGAGTTCACCGACCAGACCGGATTCGTCCACATGTACGCCAAGCCTGCGGGCCGCGGCGGAATTCACCCATCCGCAGTGCATGTCCGCGCTGGAGAGGGCCACCGGCTGTTCGCCGGTCACGGCGTCAATTGCGGCCAGTGTGGGCTGCTCGTCGTCGGCCCACAGCGAGTGACGGAATCGCATGCCCACCACGAAGGCATCTGGGTCAAGCGTGTCGGCGGCGCGGCGCTCATCCAGATGACGGCGCAACATGTCCATCGCTTCGGCGGCGGAACGGGCATTGATGAGGTCCAGTCGGCCCAGCGTCTTAACCCATTGCGTGAAGTGCGTGTGGCAGTCCCACAGGCCGGGAATAACCCACAGGCCGTCGGCGTCGATGGTGGTTTCGTCGGCGGGTGCGGCGGCCGACGTTGGGATTGAGACGCTGCCAGAAGCAATGGCATTCGTCGCGTATTCCAACGATGTCGTATGCGCCTTAGTCTGCATCGTGCTGTCCGAAGCCGAGACCGTTCCAGCAGGGCCGACAGACGCAACAACCCCATCGCGAAGCACCACATCCACGCGGTCCTGAGACCCCGGAACACCGGCATTGACAATACGCACCAAGCTACTCATACCGGCCATCATGCCACCTTTGCATGAACGCCATGGAGATTCGTCCAAGTTGAATCGCGCCGTCGACGGCGATTCCCGCTGGCTGCCTGCAAACCCCTACGTTCCATGTAATTGCGGGATGGCCTGCAACTGCGATGAACACCCATAGTTTATCCACCGACTTATCCACATTTATCCACCGAAAAATTGGGGCGGTAGACAGGGCCGGTAGCCGGACTCTACACTGCGAGGACAAAGCGAACATCACGAAGGGGTGATCATCATGGGTAGCTCAACGGCATTGACCGAGCTGACAATGCAGAAGTACCAACGAATGCAGACGTGCGCAGATGTTCAACGACGAAGCGCATGGCGCCCACCCTATGCCCTGACAACAGCGTTGGAGCTTTTGTCAATTGAAGTACCCCGCATATCAAGCAAACACAGAGGCCTTGCAACTACAACCATTGTTGCGGTTCCACACGCCAATGACAAACGGCACATTGTGGGGGTCAAAGTGGTTGTATGGCCTTTTCCACTAGACACGGTCATAATCGAGGGACAATTCACATGCACTTCACCAGCTTGCACATGGGCCATGTTCTCCACGTATCTCGAACTTGAAGAACTCATCGTTCTCGCTGATTCCATGATGCGACGAGATCGAAGGCTCTGCAGAACAACCATCGACGCCCTTTCTCTGTATCTCGATGAGGCCGAGGCCCAGGTGCGAGCCGACAAAGAGAATGGCACCAATTCGTATTTGTTCCGCGGGTATAACAAATGCCGTCGCGCCCTACTTTTGGCGCGCGCGGGCACAGATTCCTCCATGGAAACACGAACTCGTTTGGTTCTCTTGAAATACGGTCTGAATTGCCCGCAGGTGAATTATCCAATATTCGTAGGAAACAACACCAGACCCATATATCTCGATCTTGCATACCCTGAATTCAAGATATGTATCGAATACGAAGGCTCTCATCATGCCGGGCAATGGCTGAATGACACGAGACGCCGCCAGATGATCGAAGATGCTGGCTGGAAGTACATTCAAGTCACCAAATTAGATATTGGCGACGAAGCGGGAGAAGAGGCCCTTGCCCGAAGAGTTGCCGAAAGGATACAGGAGGTTACGGGCAAAACGGTCCAGCTCACGATGCGGCAAACTACCCAGCAAATTAGCGATGTCCGAAAGCTACGCCGTATTCCACTGTACAAACGGCTGAAATTCGAGCCTCTGCTGCCAATTATTCCGACGACGCAGGAATAATAAGCCCGGTAGAGTCAGTCCGCACCGTCCGCACCGCGTTACGGTATTCAAAACCCATTTCAAGGGGCTGATTTGGCCTCCGCCGGAGGTCTACTTCCGTTTCAAGGGGCTGATCATCCGGTAGACCACGTGTATCAATGCCCTTACGTCAACGCCATTCCGCCGTTTTGGAGCCGCGTCTACTCAGGCATCAGCCCCTTGAAACGGAAGTAGATCTCTCCAGAACGTCAAATCAGCCCCTCGAAGTCCGTTTTGGCCTCAATGGTTCCTGCCGAACCACAAAAAAGCCACTCCTCTGCCATACGAGCCGACCGCACAGCAGGCACGTGTCATTTGCCGCTGCGGACCTCGGACTCCATGGCTTCCATGGGCTCGTCGACGAGCACGGTGCCGGACGGCAGGGTGCCGGGCAGCGGATCGTCCATGTAGTGGTCGAATTCGTAGAGCATGCGCTTGTTCGGCTTGGCGGTCAGCAACGAAACCACCACGATGAACAGCAGCGAAATGATGAACGCCGGCAGCAGCTCATAGATGGCGAATACGCCGCCCAAGGGCTTGACGAGGTTGTGCCAGATCAGCACGGCCGCCGTGCCGGACAGCATGCCGGCCACGGCGCCGGCCTTGTTGGCGCGACGCCAGTATAGCGAGCACAGCATCAACGGGCCGAATGAGGCACCAAGCCCGGCCCACGCGTAAGACACCACCTGGAAGATCGACGAGTTCTGGTCGTATGCCACCAGAATGCCGAACAGGAACATGACCACCAGCGTGACCCTGGCCACAATCATGACCTGCTTGTCGGTGGCCTTGCGGTGCAGCAGCCCGCGGAAGATGTTCTCGCCCATGGCCGAAGCGCCGATGATCAGATACGAGGAGCTGGAGCTCATCGAGGCCGCGAAAATGCCGGAGACCACCACGCCGCACATGAAGCTCGGCAGCAGGGTCTGCGCCAGCACGATGAAGATGGTTTCCGCATCGGTGGAGGTCAGCAGTTCGGTGGGCATCATCGCACGCCCCACCAAGCCGATGCACACTGCGCAACCCAGCGAAATCACACACCAGGAGGTGGCGATGATTCGGGACTTGCGCACTTCTTCCACGCTGCGGATGGACAGGAAGCGCACCAGCACCTGCGGCATACCGAAGTAACCCAGGCCCCACGCCAGCATGGAGATGATGGTGATGATGCCGTAGTCGGAGGGCGCGCCGAACACGGCCTTGCCCGCCTCGACGAGCTGCTGGCCGGTGGCCGGGTCCAGCTTGGGCGCGGCCACCTGCGTGCCGGACAGGTAGCCGGGGATGGCACGCAGGAATTCCACGGTGTTGTCGACACCGCCCGCGCTGGCCACGGTGCCGATGAACACCACCGCGAGCGCGAAGAACATGAGCATGCCCTGAATGAAGTCGGTCATCACCACGGACAAGTAGCCGCCCACCACGGTGTAGACGAACACGACCACCGCGCCGATGATCATCATGACGTGGTAGTCGAAACCGAACAACGTGGCGAACAGCTTGCCCACGGTCACGAAGCAGCTGCCCACGTACACACTGAAGAACACCAGGATGATCACGGCCGCGATGGTGGAGATCACGCCCTTCTTGTCATGGAAACGCTTGGCGAAGAAGTCAGGAATGGTGATGGCATCGCCGGCCACTACCGAGTAGCGGCGCAGTCGCCGGGCCACAAGCTTCCAGTTGAGATAGGTGCCGAGCGCCAGTCCGACGGCGGTCCACATCGGGTCGGCCGCACCAGTGAAGTAGGCCAGGCCCGGCAGGCCCATCAGCAGCCAGCCGCTCATGTCGGAGGCTTCGGCGCTCAGGGCCGTGAGCCACGGCCCCACGCCGCGCCCGCCCGCAAAGTATTCCTTGGAGGAGGAGTTGGAGCGTTTGGAGTAGATGAATCCGATGGACAGCATGGCCACAAAATAGATGACCATGGCCAGCAGAATCCAGAAATCGTTGGCCAACTGCGCCCCCTCCTCAATCATGACGCCAAGCGGCTACCGCCATGGCAGAACTATGTGCTGATATGCGATTGACGCCGGAGCGGCGTCATACAGACCGTCACAGCCGTGAATACGGCCGCAACACACTTCGCCTGATGGTAGTGGATACAAGGGCTCAAGCACCTTCCACCGTTTCCATACTGAGACGCTGTTTTATCCGAGCTCCCCCCACCTGAGGAGAGCCAAGATGACGGTCAGATGTCGTAGCGCCAGGACTTGTCGGTCACCACGCGGGCCATCGCCAAGCCGATCGGCAGACAGATAATCACCATGAACGCACGGAACGCCCAGTCCAGCGCATTCATGGTCTGGAAGCTGCCGAGGTACCACATGGCACGATACATATACAGACCGGGCACCATGATCACGATCGACGGCACGGTCAGGCAGATGCGCGGGTAGCCGAGGTGCGGCGGTAGCCAGCCACGTCGCACGGATGAACGCCACGCCGATGCCAGAATGCCCGCCAGAAACGCGCCGATGAAGGTAGCCATCTCGGGTGCCACGTTGAAGTCTTGCAATTCCAAGCGCAGCGTGTCCGTGATCGCACCGATCAGGGCGGCGGTCAGGCACATGCGCTGCGGCGAATTGAACAGCACGGAGAAGCCCCACACGCCGACGAACGCCGCCACGAATCGCAGCAATCCGTTGACCCACGGGTCAAGCCCCAGTGGCTCAAAGCCTTCCGGGTGCAGGTGCACCATCACGGCCACGGCCCAGCCTGCCAGCGTGGCCATCAGGATGATGCACAGCACGTACGCCACGCGCTGGATGCCCGAGGGGAAGTCGATTTTCGCCATGTCGAGTCCGCCGGTGATGAGCGGGAAACCGGGGATCACGAACAGCATGGCGCCGATGTAGGCCGTATCGTGCGAGAGCGCGACTGGGTCGAAAATGCCGATGAGTCGCAGGGTGCCGGTGCAGGCGAGCGCCGCCGCGGCCACACACACAAAGGTGACGAAGAACTGGTTCAGATGGTATGCAAACAGCCGGCGACGCATCCACTGGCCAAGGCCCGCGCCCACGAACGCACCGATCATGTCGTATGGGCCGCCGCCGAGCAGGAACACGAAGGCCGCGCAGGCTAGGGCGGAGGCCAGACCGGAGAACCACGGCTTGTACAGCGGCTTGCGGCGCTCAATCAGATCGAGTCGCTCGTGCGCCTGCCGCACGGTGATACCGCCCTTGGCCTTCTCTTCGTCGGAGCGCTCGTTGAAGTGTTCGGCGTATTCCTTGGGCACGCGATTCTTACGCTTCGTACTGCTTGCAGCAGGGCTTTCGGCGGTTGCGCCGTTCGCCGCGTTCGCCGATTCAACCGACTCATTGGAGTCACCGGTAAACACTTCGGCATCGTCGTAGGCCTTCTCTTCGGCCGCTTTGTCTTCGACCGGAGTGACTTCCGCGCTGTCCGCCAAAAGTCGGTGGGCTTCTTCATTGTCATCGTCCAAGGACTTGGCCACGGAGGTCACGAGTACCTTGGTTTTCGACGCAAGATCCAGCGCCTCGTCCACGCTGCCGTTGGCCGCCTCAGCCTCGACCTTGGCACGTTCGCGCAGGCGCTTGGCCAGATCGGCCGAATACTGCGAAGCGTCACGTTCGTCCAAATGCTTGACCACGCCATCGGACAGTTGCGAATCGACGTGATACATCGACCCCTTGCCGAGATTCACGGAGAACCAGTCGGCGAAATGTTCCAGCAGCCAGATACGTTCGGTGTTCACGCCGGTACTCGGCAAATCCACGACTTCGGTGATGCGGTTACGACCATCCGTGCAGGTGGCCTCGATATCCGTCAGGTTCACGTCGGCGCGTACGTGCACGCCCAGCGGGTAGGCGATGCGGTGCATCATTTCACGCACGCGGAAGGAGCCGGTGCCGGCTCCCAGGTCCAACATGCCGACTCGTACAATCACGCTGGCTTTGGCGGCGATACCGGCGTCCACCACCGGTTTTTCCCAATCGCGTGCAATATCTTCCATGTCCAGCGGAATGGAGTGGGTGTGGAATTTACGTACAGCCGTTGCGCCTTTCGCTTCGGGCGCACTTTTTTTCTTCTGTTCGCTCACATCCTTCATTACTACTCCCTGCCTTCCCCGCCAGCAATCGTAAGGCGCTCAAATCTTCCGCGAATCGGACAGTGTCTCATATGCTGTCCGATATTCGGTCTCTATAGGTGGACAACTTGGCGCACTATATGGACTTCGTAACGTAAATAGCGATTTCGCGGGGATACACTATTGCCCACACAACAACCACGTTGAATATGGGCTGTGGGCTCGCAACGACTGGTCTCAACAACTGCGGAGGAGCCGCAGACGACCAGTAGACCGAGCAACCTGTTATTCGGCAAAGGAGGTTATATGGCAACACCTGAAGAACAGATCACTCCCGCTGACGCCGCCATCGTCACTACCGGGACCGGCCGAAAGGGCCCGGAGGAGCATGATCTTCCCGAAAGCCTGAAGTACGACATGGATCTGTGTCTTGAGATCCTGCGTAACGTACTGGGCGAATACAACCCCGAACTGCTGTCTACGTTCGACACCGTGCGTCATTACGCGGTGGAGGCCAGCGCCGAGCATTTCGCCGAGCTGAAGGATCCGAACCCCGACCAGGATGGCCTGAAGGAGGCCGTGAACGTCATCGACAACATGACGTTGCACGACGCCCAGCTGCTGGCCCGCGCGTTCGCCACGTATTTCCATCTGGCAAACCTGTCCGAGGAGAACTACCGCGTTTCCGTGCTCCACGAGCGCGAGAACAACGTGCCCGTTGACCAGGCGGTCGACCCGATCAACGAGCTCACCGTCGCTTACCACCAGCTCATCAATGAGACTGGCCCGGCCAAGGCCAAGGAACTGCTCAACCAGCTCGAATTCCACCCCGTCTTCACGGCGCACCCCACTGAGGCCCGTCGTAAGGCCGTGGAAGGCAAGATTCGCCGCGTTTCCGAATTGCTTGAGGAGTACAAGCGCCTCGGCGGCTCGGATAAGAAGGAATGCCTGCGCCGTCTCTACAACGAGATCGACGCCCTGTTCCGCACTTCTCCAATCGCGCTGAAGAAGCCGACCCCGGTTGAGGAAGCGGACACAATTCTCGACATCTTCGACAACACGCTGTTCAACACCATCCCCAAGGTTTACCGTCGCTTCGACGACTGGGTCCTGGGCGATAAGGCCGGTCTCGTCGAGCCCGCTTGCCCCGCGTTCTTCCACCCGGGCAGCTGGATCGGCTCCGACCGCGACGGTAACCCGAACGTCACCGCCAAGGTGAGCCGCGCCGTGGCCCGCAAGTTCTCCGATCACGTGATCGCCGCCCTTGAGGAAGCCACCCGCACCGTGGGCCGCAACCTCACGATGGAAGCCGAGACCACGCCGCCGAGCGCCGAGCTCAAGAGCCTCTGGAGCCACCAGAAGGAAATGAGCGAGCGTCTGACCGACAAGGCCGCCCTGATCTCCACCAAGGAGATGCACCGCGCGGTCATGCTGGTGATGGCCGACCGTCTGCACTACACCATCGAACGCGATGCCGACCTCATGTACCACTCCTGCGACAACTTCCTCGCCGACCTCAAGGTGGTCCAGCGTTCGCTGGCCGCCGCCGGCGCCAAGCGTTCCGCTTACGGCCCGCTGCAGGATCTGATCTGGCAGACCGAGACCTTCGGCTTCCACATGGTGGAGATGGAGTTCCGTCAGCACTCCGTGGTGCACGCCCGCGCCCTTGCGGATATCCGCGAGCACGGCCTGCACGGCGAGCGCGGCGAACTGCAGCCGATGACGCACGAGGTGCTCGACACCTTCCGCGCCCTCGGTGCCATCCAGAAGCGCAACGGCCTCAAGGCCGCCCGCCGCTACATCATCTCCTTCACCAAGAGCGCCCAGAACATCAAGGATGTCTACGAGCTCAACCGCTTGGCATTCTCCCACCCGGAGGACGTGCCCACCATCGACGTGATTCCGCTGTTCGAGCAGCTTGAGGATCTGCAGAACTCGGTGGACGTGCTCGAGGAAATGATCAAGATCCCCGAGGTTCAGGCTCGTCTGAAGGCCACCGGCAACAAGCTCGAGGTCATGCTCGGTTACTCCGACTCCTCGAAGGACGCCGGCCCGACCTCCGCCACGCTGGCCCTGCACTCCGCTCAGGAGCGCATCGCCAAGTGGGCTGAGTCGCACGACATCGACCTGACCCTGTTCCATGGCCGCGGCGGTGCCGTCGGTCGTGGCGGCGGCCCCGCCAACCGCGCGGTGCTCGCCCAGCCGGTCGGTTCCGTCAAGTGCCGCTTCAAGCTCACCGAGCAGGGCGAGGTCATCTTCGCCCGTTACGGCAACCCGGTGCTGGCCATCCGCCACGTCGAGTCCGTGGCTGCGGCGACCTTGCTGCAGTCCGCGCCGAGCGTGGAGAAGCGCAACACCGAGATGACCGAGAAGTACGCCGATATGGCCGCTCAGCTCGACGAGGCCGCGCACAACCGCTTCCTCGACCTGTTGAACACCGACGGCTTTGCCCCGTGGTTCTCGATCGTTACGCCGCTGACCGAAATCGGCCTGCTGCCGATCGGCTCCCGCCCGGCCAAGCGTGGCCTCGGCGCCAAGTCGCTCGACGACCTGCGCACGATTCCGTGGATCTTCTCCTGGGCTCAGGCCCGCATCAACCTGGCCGCCTGGTACGGTCTCGGCACCGCATGCGAGAAGTTCGGCGATCTGGAGACCATGCGCAAGGCGTATGAGGAATGGCCGCTGTTCTCCACCTTCATCGACAACATCGAGATGTCCATCGCCAAGACGGACGAGCGCATCGCCAAGATGTACCTCGCCCTCGGCGACCGCGAGGACCTCAACAAGAAGGTACTCGAGGAGATGGAGCTCACCCGCAAGTGGGTTCTGGCCATCGTGGGCGACAAGTGGCCGCTGCAGCACCGTCACGTGCTCGGCCAGGCCATCCGCATCCGCTCCCCATACGTGGACGCACTGTCCGTCACTCAGGTGCTGGCGCTCAAGTCGCTGCGCAAGAAGGTGGACAAGGAAGAGCTCTCGCAAAGCCAGCAGGCAGGATTCATCTATCTGATCCTCTGCACCGTTTCAGGTGTTGCTGCCGGCCTGCAGAACACGGGCTGATTCCCGGCCGACCGATCGGGAAAAGCGAGCGGGGAGGTTCCGTGCCGATAAACGGCGCGGGCCTCCCCGTTCGCGTCGCACGGCCCTAGACTGGCCGGCGACGGCGCGCATAGAACGGGCGCGCTGGCCGAGTGACAGACTCGGATGATCGGAGGGGACATGGACAAGCCATCGAATGAGCGCGGGAGCACCGGGCCAACGGACGGCATCAAGGCGGAGGGCGATGCCGGAAACGAACGCCACATTTGCAAAGCGAATCCGGCTATGATCGATGACATTGGGAAAAAACATGGCCTGGAAGATACGTCAGAAAATTTTTCCGGCAAGAAATATGCTTTGGCACCGAAAGCAGCTACCAAATTCCCTAAGGCGAGTAGATGCTATGTGGCTTTGGGCAAGGCCAGGCGTGCGCTATGGTGGCTGGGATTACTGCTGCTTTCACCAGCACTTATTTTGTGGGCGGAATGGGGCGCCAATGGCGATGATGATACTATAATCTGCAGAGTCTTAACGTTCTCTTCCTCTTCGTGCATGAATTTAACTACGGCAACTGAGTATGTACGTAGACTTACCTTAGTATTGATTATGGGGGTAGTCTGCTGGATTGCGGCGCTTGTCATCTTTGGCGTGCGTTCATATATGCGATCTGTATATCCGGAACTTCGTGATCATTCCTCTTCCGCCTCGCATGTCCTTGTGGGAATCATATCGTTTCTCGTGCTGGTCATGGTCTTTCCCGTTCTTGTGATAACGCTACTTTCCGCTCTAATGACTCTATGACGTTTTACCAGAGGCGCATTGCGTGGAATGGCTGAATCATTCCACGCAATGCGATCACAATCATGATTGATTAACGGTTCGGATTTTTCAAGAGATTCAGCATAGGATAATGCCAATATACCAGCCTCCGCTTGACTCGGGAGTCGGTCTGCATGTGACGCAATGAGCAGTGCTTTTTTACTTCCGGATACGTTATCGAATATTCCAAGATCGATTCCATCAACAAGCTTTCGAAATGCGATGACCAGGTTGTCCGCACTTCCCTTGAACCGGGACTGATAGAACCGTTTAATTCGATTCGTCTCGCTTTGCGCGAACATGTCCCGCATAGCGGTGGACAAAGACCTTTCGGAAGAATTGCTCTGCATGGACCGCGCCAGCAACCATGCATCACAGTCCGCGAGAACATCGCTGTAACTGAATCCCATACGAGCGTCTTGCTCGCCGAGATGAGCGTGCAGCCATGACGCCAGGTCCTCTTCCGGGGCATTCGCCAGGTAGCTTCCCCAAATCTGCAGCAAATCCAGGGCCCATCCGCCCAGATCACCGAGACCATAGTCCATTGGATCGTTCGTAACGCCCCATGTCAAGTATCCCAAGGATGTGGCAGCCATATGGGCGATGTCCCGATTGGGCAGCGTGCCTTTGATGACAGGCTGTGCATCACATGCGACACCGCATGCCTGACGCGACAAGGCCAATTCGCTGGGAGTAACCGGCTCCGGTGTGTATGCATGCCATAGTGCCTGCGTGCCGGAACTTCCTTCCGACCAGTACTCAGGTTTGCGAAGCCACTGCAGGATGAGTTGACCGATGCTGTCCTCATAAACCGCCACCTGGGTACCCAGAGCGGCAGGGGTGTTTGTGTTCAATTAGTTGTTGCGGGTTTAG
>OLVW01001852.1_pt1 | contig 16818 bp, 15 predicted proteins | sample 1673301 | NCBI WGS metagenome assembly OLVW01 (sample SAMEA3178941, study PRJEB25190) | human gut metagenome
ACGAACATTTGTTAATTACAAATTTTAATGTTTGGTTTTGAATTTATATATATTTAATTATTATAATTCAAACTTGCGAAAATCAATTTTAAGCCAATTACAATATTATATATATAAATTATTCATCTAAATATTAAATTTGGATCTATTTAAATTGTTTATAAAAATTTTAATTATATAATATGAAATTTTTATAATTATATGTAAATACTAAAATATCTATAAAATGTCCAGAATAATGGCTTACGAGAATCAATTTTAAGGCGTTTTAATATTTAATTCATATAACTTGTTGGTTAGCATTTTGTCAAAATACTGATAATTCTAGTGTTTATGGATTTTTTATAGAAAAAATATATAATTATATGGATATACTAAAAACATCAAAAATAGCTCAAAAAAGCGACGCACGAGAATCGATTTTAAGACGTTTTTATCTTTAAGGCTTATAGTTTGTTGTTGATAAAATATGGCAAATATAGAAAAATAGGCATTTTGGAGATTTTTTAAAAAATTTATATAAAATATAATATTAAATAAAAAATATTGAATAATAAAATTAATTTTTAAATAGAAAAATTATTTAGGTGTAAAATTATAAAGATAAATTATAAAAATGGTTTAAAATTGATTTTAGAAACAAGTATCTGGAACTAGACTAACATTATTACAAGTAATAAATAATAAAGTAATAATGTTAGTCAAACGATCGTTAATAAATAACGATAAAAGCCATATAGGCTATGAATGGCAATAGATTTGCAGGTAGGACCCTGACAAGGGTTCTATTATTTTGTTCCTACTCCTTATTGCACAAAACTTTGATTTTGTGCAATGTTTCATATTCCTTTTTTTGCACTTTTCCATATCTACTTCTACCTCTCTTCTATTGTTTATTTATGTGTGCAACAAAAAAGAGATATTGATTAAATTCAATACATCGTAATTTTTTTATTATTTAATTTTTGTAATGTTTGCTAAAGTAATTTGATTTACTTATTGTAATTTGTATTTCTCTTATTATAAAGATATTACAATTCTACACTATGCCAATCTTCTATATTTGGTAACTCACTATTTTCAAAATAATTAATAAATATTTTTATAATCTCTTCTTTGGTTAAATTATCTTTTCTAAAAGATGTTAAATTTTCATCTACATCTTCAAAACATAATTCTATATGAAACTTCTTATCTTCTCTTCTGTAATCTTCCTCTGCTATTTCAATGCATACTTTAATATAAATTGTCCCATTTATATTTACTGGTGGCTCAAGCACTAACCAATTAGATTCTAATGTGTCAAGTTTATTTATTTCATTTTCAATTACATTATAAGAAGCTTAAGACGTTCTTCAGCCATTCCTCGATACATTGTTCCTGCTACAGAAGAGTTTACATTTAACTGAAATTTTTTGTCATCTTTCAATTATATTGAAAAAATTATAAAAAAACAACTAAAATTTGTTATATTTTAGCTGTTTTTTTTATAATTTTTTCTATTTAAATCTTCTAATATAATCATCAATATTATCCAAAAATTCTTGATTATTTTTTGATTTAACCATCATAGAAATAACATGTTCAGTAACATCTGCAACTGGCATACTATTCATAGCCTTACGCAATGCAAAAACAGTTTCTTTTTCCTTTGGAGTAAGTAATAAATCTTCACGTCTAGTACCTGATTTATTAATATCGATAGCAGGGAATATACGTTTTTCAGACAATTTTCTATCAAGGTGAACTTCCATATTACCTGTACCTTTAAATTCCTCGAATATAACATCATCCATTCTACTACCTGTTTCAACTAATGCGGTAGCAAGAATTGTAAGGCTTCCACCAAATTCAATATTTCTAGCAGCACCAAAGAATTTTTTAGGTTTATGTAATGCTGCAGGGTCTAAACCACCTGATAGTGTTCTTCCTGAAGATGGTATTGTAAGGTTGTAGGCTCTTGCAAGTCTTGTAATACTGTCTAATAATATAACAACATCTTGTCCTTGCTCAACTAATCTTTTCGCTCTTTCAAGTACCATTTCTGCTACTTTTACGTGATGTTCTGGTAATTCATCAAATGTTGAGTATATAACTTCTCCATTAATAGAACGTTTCATGTCTGTAACTTCTTCTGGTCTCTCGTCTATAAGCAATACAATTAGTTTTTCTTCTGGATTATTTTTTGAAATACTGTTTGCAATTTTCTTTAATAATGTTGTTTTACCTACTTTAGGTGGAGCAACTATCATACCTCTTTGCCCTTTTCCAATTGGTGACATTAGGTCTATCATTCTCATAGCGTATTCTTTGCTATCTGTTTCCAGTTTAATTCTTTCAGTTGGATATATAGGTGTTAATTCATCAAATCTTTTTCTTCTTGCTGCTTTTTCTGGTGATTCCCCATTAACTTCACCAACAAATATTAATGAAGGAAATTTTTCTCCTTCTTTACATCTTGCAATTCCCTTAATTATATCGCCTTTGTCTAGTTTGAATCTTCTTATTTGAATTACTGAAATATAAACATCTTTTGGACTTGATAGATAGTTTTCACCTCTTAAAAATCCATATCCATCTGGTAATATGTCTAATATTCCTTCTACAATTTCGTCTCCTTCGTTTGTAAGTTTGTATCCTTCTTGATTATTGTTTTCGTCTTCTTTTATATCTGTTTCATTTTTCTTTGTTATTTCGGTAGTACTAATAGTTTCACTATTTATAACTTGTTCTAAGACTTGTACTAATTCTTCTTTCTTTAATTTTGATATGTTCTTAATATTGTTTTCTTTTGCTAATTCCTTTAACTCTGCAAGAGTTTTATCTTCCAAATTTATCATAATTCCTCCTAAATTTTTATATTATTTTTAATGGGATTTTTTTCGAAATAAATATAACATATTTATATTATAGCATAATTTTCCAGAAAAAGGAAGAGTTTTTTAAAAAAAGCACATAATTGTGCTTTTTGAATTATTTGATAATCTATTTTTTTATAATTTATTTTATATATTGATTTTATGATATTTACATTCCCTTATCTACATAAATTTTTTCATTTGGATAATACATATCAAGTTTTTCTCTTGCTACTTGCTCAATATACTCTTTAGAATTTACATTTTTCTTTTTATCTGTAAGTTCTGCTTTTTGCGTTTCTTGTTCACTTATTTTACTTGCGAGTTCCTTGCTATTTGTTGAATATTGATTAATAACTTTTTGCTGACTTACTAGTGTAATTAATGCATATATTAAAACTAATAATATTAATAAACTTTTGTATAATTTTTTCTTTTTCATAAGTAATTTCACCTCTAAATAACTCTAAATAATACGTATACTATATAATTCTACATTTTTTTATAAAATCCTTCATAAATGATTAAAAAATTTAATTTTTATTAAGTATTGTGTGTTTTTAATTTTTTATTTCTGTATATGTGTATTTTTTTGATATTTATTGTAATAAAATGTATTGGCTTTAATGAAATTTTTTGTAGAATGTTTATTAAAGCCTTTAACGGAATTGCAAAAATTTTTATTATTATGTTCAATATTTTTATTACAAATTTTATTATACTTACGTTTATATGTATAACTGCTTTACTAAATATGATCATATATATTAAGCATCCTAAAAAAATTGCTATAAACATATAAAATCTTACCTCACCATTACTAAATGTAAATATTGAGTATAATAAAATGAGCCCTGTTATAAGCCAAAAGAAAAAATCCTCTATGTATGTTATAATATCTGGTGTTTTGAAACTTTTTCTCAAAATTCTAAATATATCAAATAATAGTCCTATTAATATACCATTTATTGTAAATATTAAAAATAGATTTGCTTGATTTGCCACCATTTTCATCAATCCTTTAAATTATTTAAATATCTTATTTAAGATGCTTCCTTTGTTTTTTTCAAGTTCTTTATCACTATATGCCAAGTATGAGATATCTCCTTCTATTATTACTTCAGATGTGTCAATGCTTAGTTTATTTATTCTTAAGTTTTCGCCTTTTACAGTTAATAAGCCAAGTTCTGTTTCTACCATTACTACTTGATCGTCAAAACTTAATACATCATTTACTCCTGAGACACTTAGTTTTCCCCTATTTTCTAATATTAGGTTTTGTATTACTCCAGTGTTTATTGTTTTTCTTTCATCTATTGTCATTGTAATCACATTCCTTTCAAAAATCTTTTTATTTCCCTGATATTTATATATATTCATGGGTTGTCTTTTTTAGAACGAAAAAGGGTAAGAAAAAAATTCTTACCTTGGTAACTTTTTTTACTTTAAATTTTATAATGAATTTCTTTTAAAATTTTATCATCCACTATTCCCTTAAAATCAACTGAAATCTTAGACTCAGAAACATTAAACTCGAGCATTTCTAGTTTATTCTTTTGAATAATATCTAATAAATTTTTAATAAAATCATAATTTCTAATAATTCCATTACCAACAATAGAAATTCTAGAAATATCTTTTTTCACGACACTTTTAATAGTATTTTCTTCAATAATATCAGTAATAATGGTACCAGCCTTATTATTAAAAGTAGATTTAGTTATAATAGGAATTTTAAACTTATCACCTATTTCGGCACACCTATTATGAAGAACTTTAGCTCCTTCACTAGAAATTTCCATCATTTCATTATATGATAGTGCAGGGATTTTTTTTGCTTCTGGAATTTTATTAGGGTCTGCTGTGTATACTCCATCTACATCAGAAAAAATATAACATTCTTTTGCCTTTAGCGCTGCAGCAATTGCAATAGCAGATGTATCTGAGCCTCCTCTCCCCAATGTCGTAATATCTAAATTTTCGTTATATCCTTGAAAACCAGCGATTATGACTATTTTTCTTTTTTCAAGTTCTTGTAAAATTCTTGTAGTATCTATATTTTTAATAATTGCGTTTTGATTTGTATTGTCTGTAAGTATTCCCGCTTGCCATCCTGTAAGTGATATTGATTTATATCCCATTTTATTTAATAATATACTTAATTTTGAAATTGATATTTGTTCTCCTGAACTAAGTAACATATCCATTTCTCGAAAAATTTCAAGATTTGTTGATGTATTTTTTTTAGTATTTGATGAGCATTTCTCAATGTCAGAATTCTTTGTGTTTTTATCATATTCTGTATTTTCTTCTATTATTTGTGAAGCTTCGTTTATTAATTTGTCTGTTGTTTTTCCTTGAGCTGATAGTATTACGACTATGTTATTTTCTTTATTATACATATCTATAATTTTTTGGGCTACAATTTTTAACTTATCATTGTCTGCTACTGAACTTCCTCCAAATTTCATTACTATTGTGTCCATATGGACCACCTCTTTTAAATAATATATAAAGCCTTATTTTAGTAAAAATATGGCTCTTTATATATTATGCAAAAAAAGAACTATGTTTCCATAATTCTCTTATTCAAACTTATTGTTAAGTAAACTGATTTACACATTTTTTGTTCACTTTAAAATTTATAAATTTTGTTTTAAATAGCTTTCCATAAAACCATCTAACTCTCCGTCCATAACTGCCTGAACATTACCAACTTCATAATTTGTTCTGTGGTCTTTGACCATTGTATATGGGCAAAAAACATAAGAACGAATTTGGCTTCCCCATGCAATGTCTCTTTGTTCACCTTTTAAATCTTCAATTTTTTCTTTATGTTCTTGCTCTTTTAAATTAAATAATTTGGATTTTAACATTCTCATAGCAGTTTCTCTATTTTGAATTTGCGAACGTTCTGATTGACAGGCAACTACTGTATTTGTTGGAATATGCGTAATTCTTACTGCGGATGATGTTTTATTTATGTGCTGGCCACCTGCTCCAGATGCACGGTATGTATCTATTCTTAAGTCATCTGGATTAATATTTATTTCTATATCTTCTGTTATTTCTGGTAAAACTTCAACTGATGCAAATGATGTATGTCTTCTTCCACCACTATCAAATGGTGAAATTCTAACTAATCTATGTACACCTTTTTCGCTTTTCATGTATCCGTACGCATTTTGACCTATTATTTCAAATGTAACGCTTTTTATTCCTGCCTCTTCTCCTTCAAGATAATCTAATTCTTTTACTTCATATTCATTTTTTGTGGCCCATCTTGTGTACATTCTATATAACATTTCTGCCCAGTCTTGTGATTCGGTTCCACCTGCACCTGGGTGTATTGTGACAATAGCATTATTTGCGTCATATTTGCCTGATAAAAGAGTTTCTAGTTCTAATCTTTCTAATTCCCTTTGCTCTTTTTTTGTGCTCTTTATTATGTCTTTTAAAAGCTCTTCTTCAAAACTTTCTTTTACTAATTCGGATAGTTCTAATGAATCGTTTATTTCTTTTTCAAGTTCTCTATATTTTATGACTTTGCTTTTTATTTTTTTTATTTCTGATAAGACCTTCTTTGTTTCTTCATTATTTGTTGTCCAAAAATCTGGGTTTGCCGTTTTCTCTTCTAGTTTGCTAAGTTCTTCTTCTAATTTAGCAATGTCAAAGAGATTCACCTAAATTCTGTAATTTTGATTTTAATTCTTCTAGTAATCTTATATTTTCTTCAAGTTCTAACATTTTTCACTCTCCTTATTTTTTATTCCATATTGCATTTTTATGTTACATATCTTAGCATATTTTACATAATTTGTCAATCATTCTATTTTACCCTGTTTTCTTTGGTTTACAATTATTTTTACAGTAAAATGAAACTTTTGACAAAATTAATAATAATTGATAGAATAATACCTGTAGGAGGTAAAAAAATGAAAAGAAACATTATTATAGTATTAATTGCAATATGTACTTTATTTATATTAATAAGTTGTTATATATATATAATAAACAAAAATAAAATACCAGTACTATGTTATCACAATTTAGCGACCGCAGAAGAAAAAACAAATTTTGAAAGTGAAAAGGATTGGACAATTGATGTTAAAAATTTTGAAGAACAATTAAAATATTTTAAAAAACATAATTATAAAACATTGACTATGGAAGAGTTTTATAAGTGGAAACAAGGTATGCTTAATTTACCTCAAAAAAGTGTTTTAATTACTTTTGATGATGGATTTTTATCTAATTATCATTATGCCTTTCCCCTATTAAAAAAATACAATATGAATGCTACTGTATTTTTAATTGGTGAATATGTTCAAAATGCCACTCAAACAGACTGGGATGGAAATATAAAAACATATATGCCTTTAGAGTTAGTTGAAAAGTCTAAAGATGAGTATCCTAATATTAGTTTTTGCTCTCATACATATGGATTACATTATCATAATTCAATAAATGAAGTTTCAAAAGAACAAATGGAAAAAGATTTTTCTGTATTTAATAATAATATTGCTAATACAAAATTTCTTGCGTATCCCTTTGGACAATATAATGAGGATTTAATAAATAGTTGGGAATCTAGTGATGGATTACTTGCTTTTGCTTATGGACCTACTAGAAAAGATTATAGAAAGGCTTCAAGAAAAGATGATAATTATAAAATTCCACGCCTAAATGTTTCACACGGTATGGAAATTTGGAAATTAAGTTTAAGGTTATTGTTTGGAAATTAAAAAAATTTAGGATATTAAAATTGTAATAAAAAATGCAGTCATTCGACTGCATTTTTATATATAATTTCATATATTTAAAATTTTCAGATTTGTTCTGGAATAATCCTCCAGTAAAACTGTGGAATAATTATTATTTATTTTTTCCACAACAATTCTTGTATTTCTTCCCACTTCCACATGGACATGGGTCATTTCTACCAACTTTTGGTCCTTCATTTACAACTGTCTGACTATATTCAGGAGTATTTATTTTTTTACCACCATCAACACTATTGATAGCTTCTAATGCTGCACCTGTAATTTTTACTGCTTCTTGTCTTTTTACTTCACCATTTTGTCTTCTGATATTCATAAGAATTTTAACAACATCTACTTTTATGTTTGCAATCATTTCTTCAAACATATCCATACCTTCCATTCTGTATTTAACAACTGGATCTTGTTGTCCGTAAGCTCTTAATCCAATACCATTTTTTAATTCGTCCATATTATCAATATGGTTCATCCATTTTTCGTCAACAACTTTAAGCATTACAACTCTTTCAAGTTCTCTCATTTTTTCAGAAGTAATTTCTTCTTCTTTTGCTTGATATTTATTTAATGCTTGTTTTTCTAATTCTTCTATAATTGCATTTGAATCATTTTCATGTTCTTTAATAAAGTCATACATTTCTAAACCAAATTCGTTTGTTATTTCTGTATTTAAAGCTTCTACATTGATTGTTTTTACATCTTCGCCTTCAACAAACATTGCCACTGTTTCTTCTGCAATACTATTTATCATATTTAAGATATTGCTATGGATGTCTTCCCCGTCAAGAACTTCTCTTCTTTGTTTGTAAATGATTTCTCTTTGTGCGTTCATAACATCATCATATTTTAATACATTTTTACGAATACTGAAGTTTCTGCCTTCAACTTTCTTTTGAGCATTTGCAACTGTTTTTGATATTAATTTTGCAGTAATTGGCATGTCTTCGTCTGCACCTAATGTATTGTAAACTTTTGTTATTGCATCTCCACCAAAGATTTTCATTAAATCATCATCTAGTCCGATAAAGAATCTTGATTCTCCGACATCACCTTGACGTCCAGAACGTCCTCTTAATTGGTTGTCAATTCTTCTTGATTCGTGTCTTTCTGTACCAATTATTTTTAGACCTCCTGCATCTATAACTTTTTGTTTTTCTTCTTTTATTTTTTCGTCATATTTTTCAACTAATTTATTGAATTGTTCTCTTGCTCTTAATATGTCTTGGTCGTCTGTTTCATAATATGTGTTTGCTTCTTCTATTAAGTTTTCTGGTACTTTATTTTTTCTCATTTCTTCTTTTGCTAAATATTCGCTATTTCCACCTAGCATAATGTCAGTACCACGTCCTGCCATATTTGTAGCAATTGTAACTGCTCCAAATTTACCAGCTTGGGCAACTATCATAGCTTCTTTTTCATGTGATTTTGCGTTTAATACTTCATGTGGTATTCTTTCTTGATCAAGTAATTTGCTTAATTTTTCTGATTTTTCAATTGATACTGTACCAATTAGAACTGGTTGTCCTTTTTCATGGCTTTCTTTAACACTTTCAACAACAGCTTTAAATTTTGCTCTTTCATTTTTGTATATAACATCATTTTCGTCTTTTCTAACCATAGGTTTATTTGTTGGTATTTCAACAACGTCTAAGTTATATATTTCTTCAAATTCTGCCTCTTCTGTCATTGCTGTACCAGTCATACCAGATAATTTATCATACATTCTAAAGAAGTTTTGGAATGTTATTGTTGCAAGTGTTTTTGATTCGTCTGCAATTTTGACTTTTTCTTTTGCTTCAATTGCTTGATGTAATCCATTGTTGTATCTTCTTCCATACATGATACGTCCTGTAAATTCGTCTACAATTAAAACTTCTCCATCTTTTACGATGTAGTCTATATCTTTCTTCATTACTCCATTTGCTCTTAATGCTTGGTTTACATGGTGTACTATTGTAGAGTTTTCTAGGTCATTGAAGTTTTCTAGATTAAAGAATTCTTCTGCTTTTTTTATACCTTTTTGTGTTAATGATGCAGATTTTGCTTTTAGGTCTACAATGTAATCATATTTTTCGTTGTCTTCTGCTTGTTCAAAATCTTTTACATCTTCTTCTACTATAACTTTTGCTTCTAATTTTTTTACGAAGTTATCTGCTCTTTTATATAAATCTGAAGATTCGTTTGCTCTACCAGATATGATAAGTGGTGTTCTTGCTTCATCTATTAAAATACTATCAATTTCATCGACAATTGCATAGTGTAATCCTCTTTGTACCAATTGATTTTGATAGATTACCATATTATCTCTTAAATAATCAAATCCAAATTCGTTGTTTGTACCATATGTGATATCTGCTGCATATGCTTTTTGTTTTGCTTGTGGGTCCATTCCTGCAATTACTAGTCCTACTGAAAGTCCTAAGAATTTATATAATTTTCCCATCCATTCACTATCTCTTTTTGCTAGGTAGTCATTTACTGTAATTACATGAACTCCTTTTCCTTCTAGTGCATTTAAGTATACTGGTAATGTTGCAACTAATGTTTTTCCTTCACCAGTTTTCATTTCGGCAATTCTTCCTTGGTGTAATATAATTCCACCTATTAATTGGACATCAAAGTGTCTCATTCCTAATGCTCTTTTTGAAGCTTCTCTAACTACTGCAAAAGCTTCTGGTAATATATCGTCTAATGTTTTTCCATCTGCTAATTGCTTTTTGAAATATTCTGTTTTTCCTCTTAATTCATGGTCTGTTAACTTCTCCATTTCTGGTTCTAATTCATTAATTTTTTTTACTATTGGCATTACCCTTTTTACTTCTTTTTCGCTGTATGTTTTGAAAAATTTCATTTGGTACATTCCTCCTAAGTTTATTTTTGATATTGTGGAAAATTTTTTGTTACTAATTTTCCCTTTTGTACTTTGTTACTATATCACTAAAATTGGTTTTTAGCAAGTATTTTTAATAAAAAAAATAAGCATATTTTTTTTGCTCGTAAATACATTTTAATATGTACTATAAAATTTTGTTATTGATGTATTAAATATATTGTAAATTGAGAATTGAAAAGGGGTTTTTGTATGTTTATTTTTAATGTTAAAGTTAATGGAGGTAAAATTTTTAAATATTTTTTTATTGGGATAATTGCGTTTTTAGTTGTTATTTTGGGAATTGTTATGTATAGAGTTTTTGGTGGTGCTAATAATGCTTCTAAATCTCAAAGTTGCTTTCCTCAAAATGGTGTTTCTGAAATTCAACCAAAAAATTATACAAATGTTTTAAAGACTGTTCATGAAAATATTGATTCTTATGTTGGTAAAAAAATTTGCTTTACAGGTTATGTTTATAGGGTTTTAGATTTGCAAGATAATCAATTTGTTCTGGCTCGTGACATGATTGTTAGTTCTAATTCCCAGTCTGTTGTTGTTGGCTTTTTGTGTGAGTGCGATAATGCTAAGAATTTTACTGATAATTCGTGGGTTAAAGTTACTGGTACTATTGTGAAAGGTGATTATCATGGTGATATGCCTATTGTTAAAGTTACTGATATAAAAAGTGTTGACAAACCTTCTTCTGATGAGTATGTTTATCCTCCTGATGATAGTTATATTCCTACGGCTGGGATATTATAAAAATGCCCTTTGTTAAAAGGACATTTTTGTTATTAATTATTATAATTTTTATCTACTTCTTTTAGCATAACATCATGTGCACTACCTTCTGCAATACTTACATTAGAAACTAAAGTTAATCTTGCTTTTTCGTGTAATTCTTTAATTGTTATTGCTCCACAGTTGCACATTGTTGATTTTATTTTTGTTACTGTTACATTTAAATTGTCTTTTAATGGTCCTGCATAAGGAATGTAAGAATCAACACCTTCTTCAAAAGATAATTTGTTCTTTTCTCCTCCCATGTCATATCTTTGCCAGTTTCTAGCACGGTTAGATCCTTCTCCCCAGTATTCTTTTACATAGTTATTTCCTATTTTTAATACTCTTGTAGGGCTTTCGTCAAATCTTGCAAAATATCTTCCCATCATAACAAAGTCTGCTCCTAATGATAATGCTATTGTTATATGATGGTCATGTACAATTCCTCCGTCTGAACATATTGGAATATAAATTCCTGTTTCTTCGTAATATTCATCACGTGCTTTTACTACGTCGATTAATGCACTTGCTTGTCCTCTACCAATTCCTTTTGTTTCACGTGTTATACAGATAGATCCTCCACCTACACCGACTTTTATAAAATCTGCTCCGGCTTCTGCTAAATATCTAAATCCTTCTGCATCTACAACATTTCCTGCTCCTATTTTTACACTATCTCCATATGTTTTTCTTACATAATCAATAGTATTTTTTTGCCATACTGAATATCCATCTGAAGAGTCCATACATACTAAATCCACTCCTGCTTCTACTAATGCAGGTATTCTTTCTTTATAGTCTCTTGTGTTTATTCCTGCTCCTACAATATATCTTTTATTTTCGTCTAATAATGAGTTTGGGTTATTTTTTCTTTCTTCATAGTCTTTTCTAAATACTAAATATTTTAGATTACCTTCTTTTGTTAATATTGGTAAACATTCTTTTTTCTTTTCCCAAATTATATCATTTGCTTCTACTAGAGTTATTCCTTCTTCTGCCCAAATAACTTTTTCTTTTGGTGTCATATAATTATCAATTGGAGCGTCTAAATCATCTCTTGATATTCTATAATCTTTATCTGTAACTAGTCCTAAAAATTTTCCATTTTCTGTCCCGTCTTCTGTTATCATTACTGTTGAGTGCCCTGTTTCTTTTGTAAGTTCTATAACATCTCTTAGTGATGTTCCACTTTTTACGTTTGAGTCACTTACTACAAATCCTGCTTTGTGTTTTTTTACATGTCTAACCATGTTAGCTTGACTTTCTATTGATTGTGCACCATAAATGAAGGCTACTCCTCCTTCTCTTGCTAGTGCTATTCCCATTTCTTCTCCTGATACTGATTGCATTATTGCAGATACCATTGGTATGTTTGCAGAGTATTTTGGTTCTTCTCCTTTTTTGAATTTTACTAGTGGTGTTTTTAATGATACGTTGTTTGGTATACATTCTTCTGTTGTTAAGTTTGGTAATAATAAGAATTCGTTAAATGTTCTTGATATTCCTTCAACAATTTTCGCCATTTTTGTTTCCTCCTTATTTCTTAATATAAAAATTATAACAATTTAAGTTTTCTTTTGCAATAATTTTGAAAAATTTTTAAAAATATGTTATAATATATGTAATTAACTGTTGAAAGAGAGGAATTGACATGAAAAAGTTTATTAATTGCATGACATATGCATTAAAACTTGAAAAGGAGGACATACCAAATTCAGAATTGAGTTTATGGTACAATTCAGATCCATTTGTTGAAATTTCAACAAAATGTGAAGATACCTATCACCGGACTTGCCGGAAAGTAAATAGTGTAGATGATTTACTTGATGGTGAATGGTTAGTTGTATTTTTTGGATTTATTGCCATAAAATTCGACTATGAAGGAAGACCAGAATATTATGACTATCATTTTGCCCGGCGCGAAAGCAATGGAACATGGACAGAACGTCCTTCTGTATATACAGAGATTCAAGATGTTGATATTGACAACATGATTTCTGAATATGCCAAAATAGGAATAAAGCCTATGTTCCTAGCAATTGGAAAAGTGGAAGATTAATCTTCCGCTTTTTCTTTACTTTTAATTTAAAATATGATAAAATATTACAAAATATTTGTTTAGGAGGATATATCGTGAAAAACAATGAATTAATTTTAATTTTAGACTTCGGTGGACAATATAATCAATTAATAGCAAGACGTGTAAGAGAATGTAATGTTTATTCAGAAGTTGTCCCTTTTGACATTTCTATTGAAAAAATCAAAGAAAAAAATCCAAAAGGAATCATTTTTACAGGAGGACCTGCAAGTGTATATGGAGAAGATTCTCCAAGATGTGCAGAAGGAATTTTTGAGCTTGGAATCCCTGTACTTGGAATATGCTATGGAATGCAACTTATGACATACACATTAGGTGGTAATGTTGCAAGAGCTAATAAAAGAGAATATGGTACAACAGATGTATCTATTGACAACTCTTCCCTACTTTTCGAAGGATTTGAAAATACAAATGGTTTCTTAATGAGCCATACAGATTTTGTTGAAAAAGTTCCAGAAGGATTTAAAAACATTGGACATACTTCATCTTGTCCAAATGCCGCAATGGAAAACAAAGAAAAAAATTTATATGGTATCCAATTCCATCCAGAAGTTAATAGTTCTATAAATGGAACACAAGTAATTAAAAACTTCTTATTTAATATTTGTAAATGTTCAGGAGACTGGATTATATCTTCTTTTGTTGAAGAAAGTATTGCAAAATTAAAAGAAAAAATTGGCGATAAAAAAGCATTATGTGCCCTATCTGGAGGTGTTGATTCATCTGTTGCTGCAGTTTTACTTTCAAAAGCTATTGGTAAAAACTTAACTTGCATTTTTGTTGACCATGGTTTGCTTCGTAAAAATGAAGGTGACGAAGTTGAGGATGTTTTCAAAAATCAAGATATTAACTTTATTAGAGTTAATGCTAAAGATAGATTTTTAGCAAAACTTGCAGGTGTTAGTGACCCAGAAACAAAGAGAAAAATTATTGGTGAAGAATTTATAAGAGTTTTTGAAGAAGAAGCAAAAAAAATTGGTACTGTTGATTTCTTAGTACAAGGAACTATTTATCCTGATGTTATCGAAAGTGGTCTTGGAAAAAGTTCTGTTATAAAAAGTCATCATAATGTTGGTGGTTTGCCTGACTATGTTGACTTCAAAGAAATTATTGAACCTTTAAGAGATTTATTTAAAGATGAAGTTAGAAAAACAGGATTAGAATTAGGAATGCCAGAAAACTTAGTATTTAGACAACCATTCCCTGGTCCGGGTCTTGCAATAAGAGTTATTGGAGATATTACTGAAGATAAATTAAATATTTTAAAAGATGCAGATTATATCTTCAGAGAAGAAATTGCAAATGCCGGATTAAACAAAAATATTAATCAATATTTTGCAGTATTAACAAATTTAAAATCAGTTGGTGTTATGGGTGACGAAAGAACTTATGACTATACTGTTGCATTAAGAGCAGTTGAAACAACAGATTTTATGACAGGTGTTTGGAGCAGAATTCCTTATGAAGTTTTAGAAAAAGTTTCATCAAGAATTGTAAATGAAGTTGACCATGTAAACCGTGTTGTGTATGATATAACTTCTAAACCACCTGCAACAATTGAATGGGAATAATTATAGTATAATAAAAATCGGAATTTGAAGTCAAATCTTCAATCCCGATTTTTTAATTTCTATCAAAAATACTTTTTACGACTCCCTCATCTATCAAAGTTGCAAAAACATTTTTTATTATAATCAAAATAATAGGACCAACAAGCATACCTAAAATGCCAATAAACTTAAAACCTGTATACATAGCAATTAGTGTAAAAATCGGGTGCGTACCAATATGCTTACTAACTAACTTAGGTTCTAAAAATTGTCTTACTGTTGACATTATAATTAACAAAATAATAATTGCTATACCTAATTTCAAATCACCATTTAAACCAGAAATAATAGCCCAAGGAATCATAACTGTTCCAGAACCTAAAATTGGTAAAGCATCAACAAAACCTATAAATAAAGCCATTAATAATGGGAATTCTATGTTGAAATTTGCAAATTTTAACATAGATAATCCTATTAAAGAAATTATAAAAGACACTAAAATAAGTGTTGCTTCTGCTTTTAAATATCCTCCTAATGTTTTTGTTAAATCTTTTATGTGTGTCCCAACTTTAAAAACCCATCTTTGTGGAAAATGGTGCTCTATTTGGTCTGAAATATATACTTTATCAACACATATTAAATATAAAGCCATAATTGTTACCACAAAATATATTATAATAGATGGCATAGATGTAATAATATTTAATAAGCCTGTCAAAAAATTTCTAACCCACCCTGAAACTGAAGTTAGTACATCACCTGTTGAATTTTGGATTATTGATGTTAATTCGGTTGGTAAATGAATTTTATTAAAATCAAACTTACTTGTAAAATTTTGAAATAATATGTATGCTTTTTCTACATATCCATTTAAATCTTGCAATAAGTTTGATGCCTCTGAAATAAGTGCTACTATCCCCCACGCTACTGCTCCTATTATTATTGCAGATACAATTATAAATATTATTATTGAACTTGTTTTTCTTGTAAATTTCATTTTTTTCATTATAAATCTTATTGCTGGTTCTACCATTAATGATATTATAAATGCTATTAAAAATGGTGTGTAAAATATTGCCAGTTTGAATGCAAAAAATAAACCAACTAATATTAGTATAACATATAAAAATTTCTTAAGAACTCTTGTCCAATATGACATGTCAATTATCATTTTTTTCTTCTCCTATGTAATTATTATATGTGAATTTGCGGTTTATATTCGCTAAAAAAGTCCACGCAAGGTAAAATATTTTTTAGGTGAATGCTTGAGACAAAAATAAAAATATTTACCATTAGCAGGACTTTTTTAATATAATTTTTAGGAATTATTTTTACTTGAATTGCAACTACAAATATCGCTTATGGTATTGCAAACTTGTTGACTTCCTAATTGAATTTCGTTTTGTGCTAAATCTCCTAAAGTTAAAATTCCTATTACATGATTTTCTTCATCGCACACTGGTAATCTTCTTATTTGATTATTGGCCATTTTACTTTCTGCATTTGTTATATCGTCATCTTGGTTACAAGTACATAAATCTGTAGACATTATATCGCTTGCCGTTGTTTGTGAGCAGTCTTTATCACATGCAACTGTTCTTAATAAAATGTCTCTATCTGTTAGTATTCCACATATACAATTGTTACTGTCACATACTGGTATACATCCTATATGGTTTTCGCTCATTAATTTTGCTACCTCAGTTATTTTAGTTTCTGGTTTTACGCAACATACATCGTCACACATACAGTCTTTTACTTTCATTTTGTAATTCTCCTTTCAAATAATAAGTTTGAAAAAATTTAGATTATTTACTTTTGAAGTTTTTTATATTCTAGGAAAGTTATCATAGTATGATAACTTTCTGTAGAAGATAAA
>OLVW01001861.1_pt1 | contig 16774 bp, 19 predicted proteins | sample 1673301 | NCBI WGS metagenome assembly OLVW01 (sample SAMEA3178941, study PRJEB25190) | human gut metagenome
GACGGACTTTCCTCCTGTCCTTGGACATGACAATGAAAACTTCATCTTCCTGTGGTTCTCGGTTCAGCTGCTGGTGAATGATGGATAGTACCCGTTCATATTTACAGCGCATATCATGAAAATTACGCAGATAGTAAAATCTGTTCATTCCTGTGACATTCAGCATAATCCCTCCAGTTTCTCTATCAGACTTTTCAAGTTCCGGTAGGTCAAGTTTCGTTGCTGTATCCGTATTCCGTTTGTCATACGGATGTCTATCATCATTCTTACGGGACAGGGTTCCGCATTCTCCTTTCTTTCCGGAGTAGGAGAAGAGGACACTTCCTTTAAGGATTGTGTATCCGTTTCCGGTTGTCCTTCTACTTGTACCGGTACTATTTGATGTCTTGTATCCTTGTACCATACTCTTCCGTGGCATTGCTTCCGCCTTGTAGCGGATGAACAGCCTTTAATGCTTGATTATTCTTTCGCTCTGAAAAGTAGATTAATTTCCTTTTCTCTTGTTTACCCGAATAATTCAAAATCACTGCTACCGTACATGTTTTTAATATTTTTTTACAAGATTGAAGGTCATATTTTTTATTCTTTGAGGCAATACGTCAAAATTGGATGCTTACATATTATGAAATTGGTTAACGTCTTATCCAAAGATTCGTTCATAGACGAAACGTATAGGAAATAGAAAAGCGGCTTGTATATATCGTTTACGTGTATGTTTCTCTTTATACATTCTATACACAAATCGTAAATTTAATTTATCGGCCCAAATGGGATAATATTCAATTTCGTTTTTTGATGTTTGATGTATAAAACCTCCACATGTAAATCCAATACCTTGGAATCCACTCAATTTTGCTTTTATCAAAAATCGCTCTTGCATTAAAGCTCCCATACCAACTATAAGAAAGTCAGGATTAATTTCAGTAATGTTTTTTGCTTCTTTATCCATTTCAGAGTCTGAAGTAAAATAACCATTTCTATATCCAGATATTTGTAAGTTTGGATATCTCTCTTTAAAGATATCTACAGCTTTTTCTACTTGTTCTTGCTTTGAAGCTACAATGTAAATTGTTTTTTTGTTTTGTTCTGCATAACTTAGTAGTTGTGGAGCGAGTGAAGTCATATCAAAGCTCCTTCTAGTTATTGATTTCCCATATAATACTTTAATAGCAGCTACAAGGATAGAACCATCTGCAAAAATACCATCAAATTGTTCAAATAGTTTTTTATTGTCTAATGCCGTTAGGTATGATACTGGATTCAAAAAAGTGTATATTTTTCCTTGCTTTGACAGAAACTGATTGATGGTTTGTTTTTCGGTTGAAATAATATTATTGACTAGGGTGGAAGCCATAATTTATTGATATATTTATTTAGCAATAGAATCGTAACATTCAAATTGTATTCTTTTCGTATTTTGTTTTTCCCATTGGGCTGTTGATTCTAAAATCTTTTTTCTAAAGTTTTCATCTTCTACTCCTTTTTTTATTAGTTCTGCTAAATCTTGTTCGTCCTGATGAATTGTAGTTGAAAAGTCCTTTTCTAATGCACTACTTTTAAATATACATTGTTCCCATATTCCTTTTTGATTAAACATTTCTTCAGGAATGGCCTTTTGTGTTCCTAGAAATGGAATTCTTAATGATGAAACTTCTGCAAGAACAATAGGGAATCCTTCATAGATACTTGATAAGACAAATAGATGGGCATGTCTCATATATTTATAAGGATTCACATTAAAGGGAAGAAATGTAGTATATTTTTCTATGTGCAGTTTTTTTGCCAATTCTTGCAAATTCGTTGTATATTCTCCATGCCCCATTAAAACTAATCCCACATTTTCATTTGTATTTTTAAGGTATAATGTAAATGCTTTCAATAGTTTCCATTGTGCTTTTTGGTCGGAAAAACGACCAATATTCATAATATACTTTCTTTCAGGTAGGAATGTGAAGTTTTCAATCGTTTCTTGGGCTTTGATTCGTATGTTTTCTCTGTCTACATAGTTGTTTATAATATGAATATTACCTGCTTGTACTCCAAAAGTAGTTATTAAGTCATCTTTTACTTGTTTCGAAACAGCAATAACATTGGGACATTTATTGTACATCCATCTTATAATATGGTAGACTATATTTTTGATTTTAGGTGATTTTATTTTTGTATATTGAATAGATAGTACATTATGTACAGAGACAATTTTAACTGCAGTTGAAGGAGTTAAAATTGTTAGTAGATTGCTTTTTTCCAGGAATGAAAATATGACATCTGGTTTTACTTGTTTAATGAGTCTTTTAAGTTTGAAATATAGTCTTATTTGTTGTATTCCTTTTCTTAATAGATTATCTTCATCTTCTTTAAATCCATATATTATATTTTCAATATTCTCAGTCCATTTACTTTGTTTCAGATGTCCTGATAATACAAAAATATAAGGATAATGTCCTTTTTCTTTGAGATGATGATAATAATCTATTAATATTCGTTCTGCTCCTCCAGTTGCTATATGATCTATTATAAGTATGTAGGTCATTGTATAAAATTTAAGTTTTATAGATGTTTTTCTATAAAAAGTAAGACAATAGAATCTTTTTCTGTAATTAGAAGTGTTAGCGTCCAATTTTGACGTGTAGTATAGTGAAAGCCGGTTTGCGTCCAATTTTGACGTGTAGTATAGAGAAAGCCGCTTTTCAGCGGTTTTCTTTTAAAAAAATCAAAAATTGAACGTGATTATTAATATTTGTTAGTATTAATTCCAATTGTCATAGGCAGGAGATTTTCATAATCCTTTCTCCCTTTGACAATTTCGTGGAAGAATTTCTTGAGATATTCCAGAGCAGACAGCCTGTTCATTCGGCATGTTGAGAGCAGCGTATGGTAGGCCGCCGATACATTTACCATGCGGCTGCCAACAAAGAGTTAGCGTCCAATTTTGACGTGTGGTATAGGGAAAGCCGCTTTTCAGTGGTTTTCTGTTAAAAAAAATAAAAATTGAACGTAATTATTAATATTTGTTAGTATTAATTCCGATTGTCATAGGCAGGAGATTTTCATAATCCTTTCTCCCTTTGACAATTTCGTGGAAGAATTTCTTGAGATATTCCAGAGCAGACAGCCCGTTCATTTGGCATGTTGAGAGCAGCGTATGATAGGCTGCCGATACATTTGCCATGCGACTGCTAACAAAGAACGGCGAGTTCTTGCGTTCATATGCCAGAGGACGAATGAAACGTTCTTCTATTGAATTGTCTATGTCATAACAATCTTTGAAAAGGTAACTTTCGTGTATCTTGCCGTATGGCTGCTTATAACAGATTACCTGATATTTGTGTTCCACTATATAGCTTATCTGCTGGTAAGAGTACTTATGAAGGTTTTGATGATTACGGCGTCTTTTGGCAGCCGACTGAAGTCTGAATCATGACATACTGACTTGTCAGCCTTCATACGCTTGTGTGACATACCCTTACGATAGGATAGGGTCTTCCCTCTTTTTTCTCCGGTGCTTGTGAAAGAGCATCTTCGTCACTTGCTGAGACGGATGAAGGTCCTGAAGTTCCGTCAAAGTCATCCTTATTCTCTGCATGAGAAGGTGCTTCCTCTTTTTCTTACGTGAAATCTTCTGGCTTTTAGCCCCATACAGATTCTTTCTGTTCTGTTTCTTCTGCTCTTTCAGGGCCGCATTTCCCTTCTGAAGTTTCTCTATTAGGATGTCCCGACTGGCTATCATCTGTTTCAGCTCTTCGTTTTGCTTCATTTGCATTTGTGAGCTTTCGTTCAGATTCATCAGCTGCTCTGTCATCCGGTCCAGCTTTTCCAGAAGCCTGTCCCTCTCTTCCTTATCCGCTTTACGCAGAGCGAAAAGCTCGTCAAGCAGCATTGATTTTTCCATGGAATTCATATTGCTCACTTTTTAGACATGACAATGAAAACTTCATCTTCCTGTGGCTCTCGGTTCAGCTGCTGGTGAATGATGGATAGTACCCGTTCATACTTACAGCGCATATCATGAAAATTATGCAGATAGTAAAATCTGTTCATTCCTGTAACATTCAGCATAGTCCCTCCAGTTTCTCTATCAGACTTCTCAAGTTCCGGTAGGTCAAGTTTCGTTGCTGTATCCGTATTCCGTTTGTCATACGGATGTCTATCATCATTCTTACGGGACAGGGTTCCGCATTCTCCTTTCTTTCCGGAGTAGGAGAAGAGGACACTTCCTTTAAGGATTGTGTATCCGTTTCCGGTTGTCCTTCTACTTGTACCGGTACTATTTGATGTCTTGTATCCTTGTACCATACTCTTCCGTGGCATTGCTTCCGCCTTGTAGCGGATGAACAGCCTTTAATGCTTGATTATTCTTTCGCTCTGAAAAGTAAATTAATTTCCTTTTCTCTCGCTTGCCCGAATAATTCTAAATCACTGCTGCTGTACATATTTTTTATATTTTTTGTTACAGCAGTGGAGGTCATATTTTTTATTATTTGGAGCAATATGTCAAAATTGGATGCTTACATTAGAAGTTCTTATTTACTTTTTATATTTAATTATTTGGGCTGGATTGCCAGCTACTATTGCGTTTGATGGAACATCTTTTACTACAACAGCGCCAGCACCTATGATTGCTCCTTTTCCTATTGTAATATTGCCAATAATACATACATTAGGACCAATAATTACATCATCTTCTATGATTGGTGATTCTTCTGCACCATTAAATCCCTTTGCGCCGATAGTTGTATTTTGTCGGATGCTAACATTATTTCCTATTATAGTGCTTGGACTTATTACAGTTGCATGTGCAGAATGAAATAGTACAAAACCACTCCCTATTTTGGTAGATGATTTTATGTCGCAACCAAGAATATACTGGGTGTAAAATGAATAAAAAAAATTCCATATAGGATTCCCTCGATGTGCTTTGCAATACAATATATTGAAGATTCTTGATTTTTTATTTTCCATGATGTTTTATTTGATATATTTATATAACGCATATAATAGTTTGTAGTTTTTAAGGTAGTTTTTTATTCTTCCTATAAAAGATCTATGAACCCAGCTACCTTCACAATAATGTATTGCAACTGATTTGTCTGATGCAGTTCTATACTCAGAAAATATGTCTGATGAATAAATCATGATGTTATCTTGAAGCAATTGATCTTTATTTAAATATTTAAAACCATATTCTTCTGCGTGTATAGCCAAAACGACGGGTATTGTTTTATTAGCGTTTATATCTGTTGTATTGAAATTAATACTATTGTAATAATCAAGGCATTTTTTTATATATCGACAGTTCTTTTCAGCACCTATAATCGCTGAATGTATGGATATCCCAAAGTTATCATATGAACTGTTTCTCTTTCCGTTTGTATTTACATATTTTTCTATGTCTTTTATAGGATGATATTCGATTGAAGAAAAAAAGGAATAATTTAGATAAGGATTAAAGCTTTTGAGAACCTTTACATCTGTATCTAGATAAATACCTCCTTCTGTAAATAGAGCATAGAGTCTTATATAATCAGCAACAAAAGCATATTTTTTTGCTTTATAGGCTTGATAAATAAATGGGTTTGATTTTATATCAAAGTTTTCTTCATTCCAACATTTGATTTGATATTCTGGCATATGTTTCTTCCAGCTCATAATAAATTTCTGATGCTTTTTGGGTAATGGATTATTTCCAAGCCAACAATAATGAATAGTTTTAGGTATCATTTAGAATGAAATTAGATTTTTGATTTCTATTAGTAGTTCTGAATGTATTGTATCAAGATATTGTCTATAATTTGAATTGCCTATTTGTACTTTGCATATAGCTTCTGCGAATGATTTTGGTGTAAAATCTTCTGAGAAATAAAGTATCTTTGCAAAAGGAGATTCAATTATACTTTCTCCTTTTGTTGTTACAACTGGTAGATTGTAACATAAGTACTGAATTATTTTTGATGGAAATAGGTATTTAGAATAATCTCCGTTTATTTGAGGATTTAATGCGATGTCTGCACTTTTTAAAAGATTGTCATATTCAGATTGATTTAACATTCCTAGATATTTGCATATATTACTTCCTTTTAATTCATTGATTCTATTTATTTCATGTTTTATTTCATTGATTGTTTCAGAAGAGCCAACGCCTGTTATATATAATTGATAATGTGGTGGTAAAAATTCCAGACTTTTAACTGCGGTGAATGCTCCTCTTATCTTATCAATGCTACCAGTAAATACTAACCTGATTATTGTATTGCTATTACTTTTTTTATTAGTTACATTAATGCTTTTTTGGCGGTAGTTCCCATAAATCGATATACATGGTTTATGAGGTAATATTTTTTTTAGGGTATCTGAAACGGTTATATAACAGTCTGACTCTTGTATGAGTTTTTGCTCAAGTTTTTTGTATCTTGAAGAAATGTGTGGCATCTGAGAATATATTTCTTCTACCTCTAATATGTATTTGATTTTGCGAATTTTTTTTATTATGAGGAGCGGAATAATACTTTCTAAAGTATGGTAGATTATTATTGTGTCATTTTTTTTTGTATGTTTTAAAATCTTTAAAATTAACCAAATCCAATTTATAATAATTCTAATTCCTTTAAGGAGTTTGTTTTGACATCCAATACTTGGTGTTAGATATAGTGTGTTATGTTTGTTTATAGATATTCTTTCTTCCGGATAGTATCTTAACTTTTCTTCTTTGATTTTAGAATTTGAAAATATATTGACATCAACTCCATTTTCATTTAAAAGGTTGATAATATAATTCATCTTGTTAATAGCTGCAAGCGAATAAAATCTTTTAAAATTTTTATTAGGAATGTCGTACATGCCTACATAAATTATTTTGTTTGGTATCATTGCTATTATAAAAAAATATATTAATAATTAGGGCTGTGAAAATTCCTGTTTCATTGGTGAAGGTAGCTTCAGCAAAACTTCCAATTAATAAATATAGTATTAATAATAGAGAAGGATAATAATAGTTTTCGTTATTTTCGTATTGTTTTAGAGATTTAAAGATAAAAATAATAGATGTTACATATAAAATTAAACCTATAATCCCCCATTGTCCATAGATATAAGGCCAGAATGTATCAGAAATGAATGCTCCTTCTTGATTGTCACCCATAGCTTGAGAATTGTTTAGTCCATATTCTGCATATAGAGGCGATCTTTCTAAAAATGAAAGATTGGAACCAAAAGTACAAAAACCTGTTCCTAAAGGAAAATGATTCATTGCAATTAGAAATCCAACTACATATAGTCCTGTCCTTAAATTATAAACCCCCCATGATATGTAATCGCTAATCTTGTCACTCATAATCCAAAGACTTGTTATTGCCATTAGAATATATGAGCGAAGCTTCAATTTTATTGAATATTTTCTACATATTCCTATAATGATATATACTAGGACAAAAATGATAGCTTTACTTCTTAAGGTTGTTAATAAGATGAAACAACCAAATAGATTGTATTTGTTAAAAAAATTATTTTTGTATAATGTGATTGACATCATGATAACCATACTCGCCACAAGGTATGTATAATGGCCATATAAGAACTGAAAGCTTCGAAATCCATTTCTTATTTCTCCCCCCATATGTATATCAATTATTAGGTTGATAATACTACATATAAATATAATCGTTATTAGAAACTTAGTTGGTTTTTGAACGGATTTAACCAAGATGTCTTTATTTAAATATGGGAAAAGAAATTTAGCTAATGTTATGCCTATAAAAAATTTACTATATAAAATACAATCTTTAATAATTAAAACTATATCTGTTTGTATTCGATTTATTAATGTACATAAAAAACCTTCAAATAGCATTATTAATATGGGATAAAGTGTCCATTTATCATTTTTTGATAGGAACTTAAAATTCTTTGCATAAAAAATTAGTAAAAATATTGCTACTAATTCATCATATAAATTATATAGTGGTATAATTGGTTGTATAATATTTCCCAATATAACAATGTAATATATGATGATACAAATTATATATTTTTCTTTTCTTAAATGGATTTCGTGCTGCTTCATTAAATGAAATGTAGAGTAGATATCTAATTTCGCATATAATTGGAAGATACGTCCTTTGATTGTCCTTTTTATGTATGTGAAGTTAAACTTAATTTGTTTTTTGCCTTCTTTTTATGCTAACAATCTAATGAACTGTATGTTAATGTTGTACCTTTAATTATATTGTAAAAATTTCCGATTTGTGAATCTTTGCCCAAATATAGTTAGCTACTCCTGAGGGAGATAGTTTCTCATTATAATAGGTAATGGCATTCTTTGATATTTTTTCTAATTTCTGTGGATTCCTTAATAAGTCATCAATAATATCATTAATGTTGTGCCAAGTATCTATTTCAATATAAGCATCTGTATAATTGTAAAACTCATGAGTAGGAAGTTTTTCTGTTATAACGACACAACCTTGTCTTGTAGCTTCATAAAATCTAAAACATTCAGAATCATGAAATCCTTTTGGTGAAAGGACTATTTTTGACTTTGATAAAATCTTGCTATATTCTGTGGCTTGAAATCCTGCTTGAAAAGCTTTTGTGAAACGAATTATAGAATTTTTTCTTATTTTATCGAGGTTCCAAAAAAACTTATCAATTAGGAAGGGTTTTAAAATATTCCCTATTTTAGGTATTAGTAGTAACAAAGAAATAAATTTAAGAAACCAATTGTTCCCTAATAGTTGAGTCAAAAAAAGTTTCCTATTACTATTTAAATTTCCAGCAAAGAAAATATCTATTGGACGTGAATTTATATTTTCAATATTCAGAAGTTCAACATTTTTAGGGATACCCAACGGATATGCAAAAAAATTCTTATAGCACAAGTTATTGGGAGACATATGAGCTTTAAATACAAATGAATGATTATCTATAACTTCTTTCAGAGGAATTTTTCCTTGTGTATCTCCCCAAATAAAAAGAACTTTATTGGGTAGCGGGATATAAGTTGATTCATATATGTTATTTTTTTGGCTACAACAGAAGATAAAGTTATATTTTTTAAAATCCTTATTTTTTGAAAGAGACAATAGTAAATCATTTATGTGTTTAGTCTCATTAACTTTCTCCAATGTTACATATTCATTCTCAATGAAAAAAGCGTTATTATACGTAGAAATCTGTTTTAGTGCCATTTTCTTGTCAGCGTCTTAATTTAAATATATGGAATTTTATAATAGTCCTTATTAATTATTTTCTTTTAAAATGGAATTTGATTCTTTTCTTACATCTTGATTAGCTTAAATAATTTGTAACTATTAAATAAATTGTATGTAATCTCTTCTTCTATCTCTCAGTTGTTATATTATATTTGTTAAAGGAGAATGATATAAAGTTTATCGGTAGTTTTTAATTTATAAATTCATTTTGATATTTAATCTATTTTACTGCATAAAATATTATATTTTTCTTGTACATTCATACCTATAATGTTAAGAATCTTCCATATTGGATTTAATAAATTATCTATCGTGATGCAAGATAACATGATTAATAATGTAAATAAAATAATGGCAAGTATAAATAATACTGGATTATTTATGTAGTTGTAAATATTTATTAATAATGGTGATATAATATCATAAATGATGATTGGACTTCCATGTATAAGATAAATAGGTAGTGATGATTTTGCAATTCGATTTATAAAATTTGATTGAACTTTTATTTGTCCAATTAAAATAAAAAACATAATAGAATTGACTAGTAGTATAGGGCTACAATAGGCGAAAAAAATACGATTAAAAATTCCGTTAAAATGTGGCATATTGTTAAAATAAGTTGCCCAAAGGACGAGTATTATATTCAGAGACATATAACACACAAGAAGTAACATCTTGGGTATTGCATTCCAATATTTTCTATAATTCTATAATGTTTTAAGCTATCTCCAATTGCATATAAAAATAAGAAAGTAATAAGATTTTTACCGTCTATTAAACTTGGATCTGTTTGTAATGTCCCAATATAGTGGCTTATATAGAATAGGATAATTAGCAGGGTTATACGATGGCGAATTGTTATATTTTTAAGATATAAGTTTATTACAGGTGAGAATAAATAAAGAAAAAGATAGGTTCTCATAAACCAAAAGGGGGTGTTAGAAATAAAGAAACTTATTTTTATAATTTCTTTTAAGTTTTCTCCATGTATGTAGTAATTTATAATTAATAAGGGAACTTGTAATATAAAAATTATACCTATAAGTTTTATTAAGCCTTTGATTGAGGCTTTTATGCCGAAATAACCGCTTATTAATATAAATAGTGGGACTCCTATATGAAGGGGTAACCATAAAGCCTTATAAAAAGAATCCTGCGTGGTAGGAAAGATGGCTACACTCAGTATGTGATATAGTACTATCATAAACTGAGCTATGATACGAATAAGTTCAAATGAACTTTCTCTTTTTATATAGTTATTCATTTTTTTTGTGTATAAAGATTTTTATTTTTGATAAAATTGTTTCTCTATTTTGCTTAGTTAGTCCAATATAGAATATGCATATAGCAGATAAAAAGGATGAGATACAACTTATTACAACTAGGCGTAAGAAGCCAGATAGATGAATGTGATCTGCTGCAATTAAAGTTATACAAGTTGATATAAAAGCTATAACTATTATAGGGTATAGAGCTTTATGTATAAAATGCTGGTATGTAAATAATTCTCTGTAATATAGAAAATGCATATCAAAAATAATGCATCCTAATACTGCTATTAGATCTACAAGAAAACACCAATAAGGAGGAAAGCCAATAGAATACAGAAAAATAGCCAAGATTATTTCTCCTCCTAGTATACAACTAGAAAAAAGATTTATTGGTTTCATCTTTCCTACTGCAAATGTAGCTGTAATTAGTGGCCTTTCAAAACATTTTAGCATACAGCGTATTATTATTATTTTAATAAAAATGGATGTATACTCAGGAACATCTCCTAACCATAAATATAATACATTATCTAATTCTATAAAAAGTGGAAGGCCTAACATCCAAAATAAAAAAAAATTCCATTTTGTATTATCTATTAAAAGATCCTGCATTGCTTTATATTCATTTTTTGAATAAAGCTTTATTAATTGAGGATTCATAGCAGATTGTACATTTTGTATCATGCTGTCAAGGCTATTAGAAACTTGTACAGAAATAGCTCTTGCTGCATTTACAATAGTTCCAAAAAATATATTAAGAATAATGTTTATTCCTGTAATAGTGAGCATATTACTAGTCGTTCCTAATATATTCCATCCTGAAAAAGTCAGTAGAGATGCATAAATTGATTTTTCTTTGTGGTATTTAAATTTTGCTTCATTATAATGGAGGTGGCAGTATATATAGTAAATAAAAGAAACTATAAAACAAAGGGTCATTAAAAAAAAAGCATAAAGTATCAATTTATCAAACCGTGTTATACCAAGTAAATAAGCTATACCGCACCTTGAGCAAGACTCAAAAATACTAATATACGCATATGCTTTCATATTTTCGTGTGCCATAATCACTCCCATATGTGGTATTTGGTAAAGTGATGCTAGAACAGAAAAAAGCGAAAATTGAAAAATATAGTTTGCTGCTAATATTCTATCTTCAGGTATGTTTAGTTGAGTATTTAAAAACCATAGGCCTATTGTTTCTCCTAATAATAATATTATTATAGCTAAAATTGTTACTAATATAATACCCGCTGAATATATTTGGTTAAGTTTTTGGATTTCATTTCTACCTAAATAAAAATTAAGAAAGCGTTGTATTCCTTGAGATAATGAACCTGTTAAAAATCCTATAATAGTAACAATTCCACCAACTACATTGTAAATACCGAAGTCTGAAGCTCCCAATTGTTGTAATACAATACGCGAAGTATAAAGTGTTATTAGCATTATAACACCCATTCGCATAAATAACACGACAGAATTTTGGATGATTTTTCCTCTTGCTGCTTTCATTAATATAGTGTCTTACGTCGTAATTTATATTCTGATGTGATTATTCTGTAAAGATTTAAAATGGTATAATATAATTTCGTATATGCTTTGTAGGGTAAAAAATATGAACAAAAAAATAAAATATAAAGTAGTAATTTATCAGAAGTTTTTGGCATTGCTTTCATAAATTCACCTATATGTGGCTTGTTTATATCTTTATACTTTGTTATGTATGGAAGAGATGCATAGAAGTCATAGAAATGTGTATGTTTTTGTCTAAACATCCAGGCTTTATTTACTCCTGGTATAAATTTATCAAGGTCTTTAAATAAATTTGTCATACCAACAAAAAAATAAAGAGATCCTTCTTTACCCCATGCTCGGGGTGGATTTCTCATTAATATTAAGGGAAAATAATAATAAAGGCATTTTTCTCCAATACTTCCAAAACATGCTTGGGCAAACCATTCATAACCATAGTGATTTATTTGGGCAAATGCTTTTCCTTTTATAAAACAATCTCTTCTTATGATAATTGAAGACATGAAATTGGGTGATGACATTACTCTAAGCCAGAATTCTTTATAGTCATAAATGTTTGTAGCTCCATCGTAAACCCAATCATGTAGTTGATTCATAGAACATTGTGCATTCCCTGAAAGCCTATTAAAATGTATAATTGCTAAATTTTCCTTGCTGAGAAGATATGGAAAGATTATTTTGAAGAAATCGGGACTTAATATATCATCATCACCGAGCAGGAATAAATATTTACCTGTGGCTTTAGATGTGACATCTGCAAAATTATCTTTGAAGCAAACATTTTTATCTTTTCTGTGATATTGAATTGGAAATTTATATTTTTCAGCCAAATCAGTGATAACAGAAGAAGTATTATCTGTTGATGCATTATCGTTTACTATTATTTCAATCTTTGATGCATAGTCTGTAATTTGCTTCAGAATTGCTTCTAGATTCTCTTTTAAATATTGGGCTCTATTATATGTCGGAATAGTAATAGATAAAATTGGAGATGTATTAATTCCCATATTTAGACTTAATCATAGTATTATAGATATATGTATACAATAATTACTCATGAAACAATTTAAATCATTTTGTGAGCAATTGTATCAGCAGGATTATACAGTTTGTCTGTATAAGCAAGCAAAATAAAGTTTTCAGCACTGTTATTAATAAAAATGTGCGCTATATTATTGGGAACGAAGATTGTTACGGCATCCTCAAAATTCAGTTCTAATTCCATTTTCTCCTGAGTCGTCATATCTTCTAATTTAAGAATGGCTCTACCTTCAATAATGGTAAACCATTCTAAAGCTTCCGGATGGTAATGACCACCTTTAGCCTGTCCAGGTTTTCCCATCGTTAGATAGACTTCTCCAGTATATGGTGGTAATTGTTCTTCTGTTCCGGTTATTACTTTTAAAAACCATCCTCTCTCGTCACTTATTAAACGGCGAGGAATAATTTTTATTTTATCTTTTAATTGCATATTATTGATATTGAATTAATATTTATTGATAATGTCTGTAAGTTTTATTTGCGCTTCAAATCCGATGGCTTGTTTTAATTTACTTCCATCTAATGCGAGATATTTCATGCTAACATCATTTCTTTGAGCTTTACCAAAACAATCAGAGGGAAGTTCCTTTCCCAATGCTGCATGTATGATAGAAACAATTTCCTTAACTGTCATGGTTTCCATTCCTTGGATGTTGTATAGGCCACTTGCTAAACACTTTTGATATGCTAAATCAATTAACCTTGGAACTTCGCTAACATAAATATACTGACGAACCTGATCTCCAGCTGTAAAATGCAATGGAGAGTTATTACGTATAGAATTGATAGTATATGGAATTAAACGCATTGGATTCTCATATTCGCCATAAATTGTGGGTATAAAAAAATGCCAATGGGTAAAGTCTTTTTTATAAGAAGATACGAAGCGAGTAAGCATTCTTTTTGAAACAGAATAATCATTTGGAACAGGATTATCTGATTTTAGGATATCATTTTCTGTGGCATAATAAAGCTGACTGGTTGCGCCAAGTTCAAAAACAGAACCAAATGTTACAAAAATACCTTTATATTGATTTTCTTTTAACTTATTACATATTTTTACGGGTGTTGTTACATTTAGATTATAAATTAACTCATTGCTTTCATGTAAATTTGACTGTATTCCTGCTCCAATAGCATAAATTATGATATCGGAATCGCATAACGAACTATATTCTAAATCTTCTTTGGTGAGATCGATAGGATTGAATTGGGTATAGTTATGAAGTTTAGGCTTCTCAAGTCCATACATATTCAACTCAACTCCGTCTTTGCTGTAATACGTGGCAATAGCTGTAGATAAGAAACCGTTTGTCCCTAATATAGAAATTTTCATAATTTGTAATTGAGATAAGTATTTATTTGTTTTATGCACAACTCATAAACATCATTCTGCTTGTACTGTTGATACCAATCCACCGTTAAGTTAATACACTGATGAATGTTCATTCTTGGTTCCCATCCCAAAAGGAATTTAGCCTTACTGATATCCAGCATCAACAATTTGGCTTCGTGCAGGGCATTTGGATCAGAGACGTCATTTAATGTGCCGCTGCCATAGTATTTTATTACGTCCTGTGCCACATCCCATACCGGAGTGATGCTTTCAGCACGTGGACCAAAGTTCCATCCTTCACAATATTTGGTGGGTTCGTTCCACATCTTTTGTGCAAGCAACATGTAACCACTTAATGGTTCCAATACATGCTGCCAGGGGCGAATAGCTTTCGGACTGCGAATATCAATTGCTTTGCCAGCCTCCAGTGCCTTGATACAGTCGGGGATAATGCGATCAAGAGCCCAGTCACCTCCACCAATCACGTTACCGGCACGGACACTTGCTAAAGATACATGATGTTTGGTGCCATAATCTGCCGGGTTGAAGAAACTACGACGCCAGGAAGCGATGGCTATTTCTGCGGCACCTTTAGAAGAAGAGTAGGGGTCATAACCACCCATCGGTTCATTTTCGCGATAGCCCCAGATTTGTTCCTTGTTCTCGTAGCACTTGTCAGTCGTAATCATGACGCCGACTTTTACACTGTTGGTTGACCGCATGGCTTCCATTACGTTGATGGTACCCATTACATTGGTTTCGTAAGTTTCCACCGGAATATCATAACTCAATCGTACAAGTGGTTGAGCTGCGAGATGAAATACGATTTCAGGTTGATATTGCTGGAAGATTTCTTTCATCCGCTTGCCGTCACGTATATCGGCACGAATATCTACCTTTATTTTGTTTCCAATATCGGAAAGTACATAATTATCACGTTCGGTGAACGGATCTAGTGCTACACCGATTACTTCTGCACCTAATTCGTGCAACCAGATGGAAAGCCAGCTTCCTTTGAAGCCGGTATGTCCTGTAACCAGTACACGCTTTCCTTTATAGAAATTATTGAATATGTCTATCATAATTAGAATTTTTTTGGTACTTCTCTTGTCCATTTTTTCCAGGGGGCTTCACCGCTTGCCAAAAGCTTTTCAAGCATCATCTTTTCACGGATGTTATCCATGCATTGCCAGAAACCGGTATGAATGTAAGACATCAGTTCTCCTTCTTCAACTAGTTGCTCCAAGGGCTCTTTTTCGAAAATGGTTGTATCATCTTTGAGATAATTGAAGATTTCCGGTTGCAGTACCATGTAGCCGGCATTGATTGGGGCACCGTCTGCTATATTCTTTTCACGGAAAGATTTTACGGCATTGTCACCACCAATGTTAAGTACACCTTTTTCCTGTTTCAGTTTTACGGCTGTCAGGGTAGCAATCTTTCCATGGCTCTTGTGGAATGCTAATAGGTCATTGATATTTACATCACAAACTCCATCTCCATAGGTCATGAAAAAAGGTTCATTGCCTACATATTTCTGAATGCGTTTGATACGACCTCCAGTCATGGTGTTATAGCCTGTATCAACGACTGTTACTTTCCATGGTTCACAGTGACTGGTATGTACGGTCATTTCATTCTTGCCGTCACGATAGTCGAAGGTGACATCACTGTTATGAAGGAAGTAGTTGGCAAACCATTCTTTGATGTATTCCTGCCGATATCCAGCACAGATGACAAATTCAGTATGTCCGTAATAGGCGTATTCTTTCATGATATGCCACAGTATCGGCATACCTCCAATTTCGATCATGGGTTTTGGCTTGAACTGAGATTCTTCAGAGATACGTGTACCAAAACCTCCTGCTAACAGTACAACTTTCATATTTATAAATACTTCTTGATGATCTCTATAAAACGGTAGAAAAATGAATGTTATTTTAATTGTTCCTTTATTTTTTGTAAATAAGACACGCCTAATAACTTCCATGCTCCAGTCCCACAAACTGCTAAAAATACAACTCCTATTAGAATCACTTTTCGGCTTGTTCCAGAAGGTTGCAACGGCACAGTAGCTGGTTCCACCACAGCAAACACTGGTTTTTCTTCCTGTATCTTGGCACGTGCTACCTGCAGCTGCTGTGCTACCTGACTATATACCTGATAAGCAAGGTTCATATCGTTCTGCAGACGTTCCTGTTCGGCGCGTACACTTTGCAAGGCAATGTTACGGTTACTGTCAAAATAGTGGGCATACTTGCTCTGTGCATCATAATACTCTTGCTGGCGTTCCTTATAGAGCTGTTCCAGATAGGCGCAGTCTTCTTTGGCTTTCTTGATACGGTAATCGATAATATACTGCTGGAGTTTTGCCACTACAC
>OLVW01001866.1_pt1 | contig 16744 bp, 24 predicted proteins | sample 1673301 | NCBI WGS metagenome assembly OLVW01 (sample SAMEA3178941, study PRJEB25190) | human gut metagenome
AATAGAAGCAGGTGGTGGAGAATGCACTATTATACAGGGAGATATAGCCCAAGTAGATTTTTGTAAAGAAGTTATGGAACTTGTCATGAAAAAATATGGCAAAATTGATATTTTGGTAAATAATGCAGCTGTTCAATATGAATGTACAGATATCAAACAGCTTACAGATGAACAATTTGATAAAACTATGAAAACTAATGTGTATGGAACGTTTTATATGACACGAGAAGCAATGAAATATTTAAAAAGTGGTGGATGTATAATAAATACCACATCTGTTACTGCTTTTCATGGAAATGAGACATTGATAGATTATTCTATGACTAAAGGAGCTGTTCTTACCCTTACAAGGTCTTTATCAATGGCTTTGACTAAAGGAAAGACAGGTATAAGGGTGAATTCTGTTGCGCCTGGACCTATATGGACTCCTCTTATACCTTCTAGTTTTAGCGCTGATAAAATACCACAGTTTGGTAATAATACACCGATGGGTAGAGCGGGTCAGCCAGTTGAATGTGCTGGAGCGTATGTATTTTTAGCGTCAGAGGCAGCTTCTTATATAACAGGGCAAACTATACATGTTAATGGGGGAGAAATAGTTAATTCATATAATAAATAAATTAATTGTAAAAATAGTATAAAAATTCAATACAAATAAATGTGATTAATATATTGAAGAATGTGTTGGAGGGAGGAAAGATGGTAAATATAGAGGGAGAGAGGGTGGCTCATAATGTAGGTAATTATGATGAGGTTGTTAATGATGAAGGAATTGTATTTATGGATAATCCGTATATAATTATTTTCTTAAGTGATGTAGTGGAGTATGCAGCAGATGCTATAGCTGATATTTCTAAAGTTATATATTTATAATGCAAATAGAGGGAGAGAGTGCCATAAAAATGTTTATAGCACTTTTTTATAAATAAAAAATAAAGCACTTTACAATGTAACAATGTTACGCTAAAATGAAATTAACAGGAAATAAAAGTAATAAAAGAAATTTTTTTCAAATATAACGTAACAATGTTACACAGGAGGTAATTATGGAAAATAAATCAGATATGAAAATATCAGGCTCAGGCAGCATTTCATCAGGGGTTTACAATGATATAAAGATATCAGGGTCAGGAGGTATTTTAGGTGATGTGGATTGTAATGATATTAAAATTTCAGGTTCAGCTAGCTGTAAGGGGGAGATTAAAGCTAATAATTTAAAAGTAAGTGGTAGTTCTAGCTTTTATAAAGATGTAGAAGTGAAGGAGTTCTTAAAGATTAGTGGAAGTGCAAAATTTCAAGGTAATCTTAAAGGAAATGATGTAGTTATAAGTGGAAGCAGTAAAATTGCAGGGAATGTTATTGGAGAAAGCATATGTGTTTCAGGAAGTGTTTCAGTAGAGGGGAATTGTGAGGGTACTGAAGTTACCATAAGTGGTAGTGCAAACATAAAGGGATTATTATCTGGAGATAAGATTTATCTAAATGACCCAAGTGGATATATTAAAGAAATAGGTGGTTCAGAAATAACTATTAAAGATAGAAATAATGTTATTTTATTTGGAATTATTAGATTTAATTCTGGAAAAGGGTTAAATTGTGAACTTATTGAAGGAGATACTATTGAGCTTGAAAATGTAAAATGTGATTTAGTAAGAGGACATAATATAAAAATAGGAGAAAATTGCAGAATAAAAATGGTAGAATATACTGGCAGTATAGAAATAGACAAGAAAAGTAAAGTTGAAGAGTTTGTTTCTATTAAATAACTTAAAGAAAAGGTGCCAGTAAAAGGTGATAATTATGCAAGATGAATTAATATCAAAAAAAGATCTATTAAATGAAATGAGTATTTCCTATGGTCAGTTATACAGATGGAAAAGAAAAAAATTAATTCCAGAAGAATGGTTTATAAAGAAAAGTGTTTCTACAGGGCAGGAGACATTTTTCCCGAGAAAAAAAATAATAGAAAGAGTTCAAACTATTTTGGAATGTAAAGATGGAATATCTTTAGATGAATTAGCCTATAAGTTTTCAAAAAATATAAAGGATATATTAATAAATAAAACTTATATAATAGATAAAAATATTGTTTCTTCATCTATTGTGAATTTGTTTGAGGAGTTTATGGGAAGTAATGAAAAATATGATGAGAAGTCTTTGTTAGCTTTAATGGTTTTTAAAGAAATGATTGATAGCGGTTTTTTAAGTATGGATGAAATGAAAAAAATATCTTTAAAAATAAAAGAAGTATATGAAAGATTAGGATCAGATGATTATATACTTTCCGTTAAAAGAAAATATGGTGTGTCCTTTGTGGTATTAAATAAAGAAAAAGAAGAAATTATTGTAGATGATGAAGCAAAAGCTATTTTAGAAATAGATTTAGGAAAAATAATGGACGAAATAAAGAGGATTTCACAAGGATAATAATAAGCAACATAGTGTTGAATAAAATGTTATTTTTATTCAACACTTATTTTGTAAGAAGTATTTATTTAGTAGGTGCGTCAGTTTGAATTAAAGTAAGTTGTCCACCAGGATATACACCTTGATTAGTAACTTTATAATCGTCATGATTATGCATAGGATAAAATTGAGGAAAGAAGTAAGAGTTATTTTTATCATTACAGATTTCTAAAATATTAGTTGTATTTAAATTAGGGCATTGTCCAATTGGATTGGTAGGAATATTAGCAATGGAGTTTGAATCTATTTGAGTAAGTTCATAAACTTGCTTACAAAGTGAAGAAAGTCCATTTTGCCCTTTTTTTATATAATTTAAATATTCACTTCTTTTATCTGTTGCAGTAATTAATAAATCATAGGTTTCACCTGATGCAATATTAGCAGTAAAGCCACTTTCAAGTAATTCATGTTCCATATAGGAAGAGTTACACATACCCATGTTCATATTCATATTCATAAGGCTTTCGGAAATTGCCAGGAATGGACTAGGAGAGGCATCTTTACCTATTACTTGGAAATGTCATCCGTGAATATGCCAAGGAACAGCTGCATATCCCATATTAATCATTCTAAAAAGTACTTTATCATTAGTTTTAATATGAACGTAAGATTCATAGTTTAATTGAGTAAGATTAGTATTTGCATTAGGACTGGTTATTGTAAGAGGATGTGGTTTTAAAGTATCAGGGTATGCTCGGCCATTGACTAACCAAAAATCAGGTTTAAAGTCTGGAGCATAGTAAGTTTTTTGTGCTTCTACAGTATCATGCCATTTTGAATCAATATCAGAAAGAAGCATTACAATTATCAGGATTTGTCCAATCTAATTTATTATTAATATATTCAGTTTTATTTCCATTAGTAACTTTGAAAAGGCCTCCTACAAAGCCGAAAACATATAATTTCTTTTTTAAGTCGGAACATGGATCTGGTGACTGTGGTAAATATACATATCCATCAGTAGCCAATAAAACATAATGTATTATCATTTTAATTAACCTCCATAAATTAAATTTTATAATTATATAGTATTCATAATATTTACATAAGTTATATTAAAAGGGTTGGAAATAAATAATAAAGCTCTGCTTTTTTGCAGAGCTTTATTATTTAAGAATTTTATAATTTAATACTTTGTTTTTAAGCTCAATAAGTATTAGCAATCCTCCTAATACTTATTTCACCAGTGTTTAAAATTACAGTTTCTCCGTTATCCTTTGCTACAACTAGAGATCCATCATCATTTATATCAATGGCAGTTCCAAAATTGGTTGCACCATTTTTTGTAAAACTTATCTTTTCATTTAGAATGATGCTTCTTGCTTTATATTCATTAATAAAATTATAATTTTTAATTTTCTACTCATAATAAAATCACTCCTTTTTTTATTTATCTTACTATAAGACCTTATTATTTTCAAATGTATAAATTATAATTTTTGTACTCCCACATACTTATCTAACCATTTCTCTTTGTTTAACCCTATTATAATGTTCTTTAATACATATCAACAAAAAATCTTCTACTTCTTGCTCTGTTTCAACATTTTTAGGCAAATACTTTCTAAATCTTTCATATTTTATTTTATATTGTACTACTTGATTTGGCTTTTCTTCTGCCATAATCTCATCTATTTTATCTCTATCTAGTATTCCCTTTTCACTTAAATCTCTTAAAAGCTTTGCTTGTTTTTCTGATGGTGTAGCATCAAAGGATTCTATTGCATCTAATAATTCTTTTTGGTCTTGTTTTTTCATGTAAGAAATTTGAACTGCTGGTCTTAATGCTATTTTATTTTCATCAACCATTTTTAATAAAGCACTATCTAAATTTGTAAGTGCAACATATCTTCTTACTTGTTCTCTACTTATTCCAAATTCTTCAGCTACAATTTCTACTGACAACTTCTGCACCGATGGTGTAGAAGTTAAATCAACCCTTTTTCCTTGTCTATTAAGTGCTTCTAATTTCATTTTAAAAGCCCAAGCTCTTTCAGAAGGTAATATTTCTTCTCTTTGCACATTGCTATCTACCATTAAAATTGTTGCCTCATCATCTGTAAGCTCTCTCACAATACATGGCATTTCAGATAATTGTGCTAACTGACAAGCTCTCCTTCTTCTATGTCCAGCTACCATTTCATAAGTGCCATCTTTTTTCTTTCTTACTATTGCTGGAAAAATAATTCCTCTTTTCTTTACACTTTCAACAGTTTCCATCATCTTTTCGTCATCTCTAACTTTAAATGGATGATTTGGAAAACTCGTTATTTGATTAATAGGAATCATTATAATGCTTTCCATTTTTCCTTTATCTGTACTAAACTTAAATAAATCATCTACACTCGGAAGTCCTAAATCTTTCCCTGTTGCTATCTTTTAACACCTCCTTTGCAAATTCTTCGTAAGCTATTGCTGGTTTACTTTTCTTATCATAAGCATAAATGCTTTTACCATCAATAGTGCTTTCTGCTGCTTTTACTCCTCTTGGTATAACAGTTTTAAAAACTTTTATTCTTCCTCCGTAATTTCTTCTAACTGTTTCTTCACAAGTTTTTGCAAGATTTGTGTTCATGTCTGCTAGAGTCAATAATATACCTTCTATTTTCAATTTTGGATTAATATTAACTCTTACCTTATCAACTGCTTGTACTAACTGTGTCATTCCTTTTAAAGCCAAATATTGAGGTTGAATTGGTATTACAACACTATCTGCACTAGCCAAAGCATTTATTGTAAGCAAACCCAAAGACGGTCGACAATCTATTAAAATATAATCATAATCATCTTTTACTTTTGAAATATAATTTCTTAATATATTTTCTCTATTTTCAAAATTTATCATTGATGCTTCTAATGCTTCTAATTCAATATTTGATGGTACTAAATCAATATTTTCTTCATTAGTTATGATTGCTTCCTTTTTATCTATTGGTTGTTTTGTTATAATCTTTTCCATTAAAGTCTTTATTGTATGTTCCATTCCATCTGCATTTTTAAATCCTAATGAACTTGTTAAATCTGCTTGTGGATCAAAATCAATCAATAAAACTTTCTTTCCATTTCTTACTAAACAATTTCCTAGATTGGCAACTGTTGTTGTCTTTGCAACTCCACCGTTTTTGATTTGCAATAGCAATTACTTTACACTTTGACATTATAAAAACCTCCTTCCTTAACATTTAGCCATTATTAAATAATGACTATGTAAAAGAACAAGTTTATTTTAACTTGTTCTATCTTGCTTCTCTATCTATTTCAAAACCTTTTAATTTTTTATCAATATTTCTTTTATACTCATTTACTCCCACATTTTCAATTTCATCTGCAATGTATTTTTTATTTTTCAAATCACTAATTTGACTTTCTTTGTTATATCTTTTTATCACACTTTCAACTTGTTTTTCAGATACAATTCCAGTAAATATAATTTCATTTTTCTTAATTTCAAAATCATACCCTTTATATAACATATAACTCAAAAATATTTTTTGTCCTTCTTCATCATACTGTTGTAATGTTTCACTATTAAATAAGTTTTCTCTTGTAAATTTTAAATGTTTCATTTTCTCCATGTTATTACCTCTCCTTACTCATTTTTCTTTCTATATTCTTTCTAACTTTTGCATAAATTTCTAATGCCTTATCTTCATTAAAACTCTTTTGAAGTGATATACCTTTTTCTTGTATAAAATCCTTTGACATTTTAAAGATATTAGTATCATTAAATGTATATCTACCCATTTCGTCTTTTCCCATATACATAGCTGTAACTGGAATTATTTGACCACTATATATTGGCAAATTAACAGTACAGAACATACCAACTTCTAAATTGTCTAAATATTTAATTGCTTCATAACCTTCCATTTTTTTACTCCTTTCATATTTTTGCAACAAAAAAAGCTAATCTCTCGACTAGCTTCTTCGTTTATGTATTTATTTATTTTCAATTAACTTTATCAATAGTTCATTTACTGGCTCTGCTGATTTATTTTCCCTTATTAATTTGTTTCTCATTTTTACTAATGATTTTACTATTAAATCTTTTTCCGATTTACTTGTTTTAACTTTTATTTTTTTCATATAGAATCACCCCTAATTTTTTATTATTCTTATTTTATCATATTTAAAAATTTTAGCAATTCTACTCGAAGATTTATCAATTTTATGCAATTTCTACATATAAATTCACTTCAACATGGTTATATTTTTCTCTGGTTTTCTCTACTCTCACAAAGGGTTCAAGTTCTTTTCTAATATCGAACGCATTTCCTACTAATTGCAAATGCTATTAGAGTTATACCTTTATTACTTCTTGTTTTTATTCTGTCTTTTGTCTTCATATGTTATCCTCCTTTTCTCTATTCAATGTGTTTTTTACCTTTTGCTTCTTTTGTTACTATTATTCTTTACACATATTTTTTTTATTATACTTTTTTTATGTTTTTTTCTTTTTGTTTCTTTGGCTTTTATAGCATAAAATTGTGCTTTAATAAAGATATTTAACTCCGTAATTAATATTTGCTTTTCAATGTTCATGCTATTTAGCCTTTTTCTTGGTTGCATTTTTTATTTTTTAATATGTGTTTTCGTATTTCTAGTGAATACTTTATGTGTTTATTTTATCGTTTGTTTAAATCTTTGTCAATGCTTTTTTATAACTTTTTTCTTACGGTTTGTATGTTAGTCAATGATGTGAAACAAATTAATATATTATTCTTGTAATACATTGAATTTGTTTTTTATTTTATGCACACATTAATTCTGCTCTTTTTTCTTTTGGTGTCAAATATCCTAAAACAGCCATCGGTATTCTGTTAGATCTTTTTAAATATGCTGCTCCTTGTTTTCTTAAATCTTCTATGCTATAAAATGTAATCCAACTATAAAATCTTTCATTATCATTTCTATGACTTCTTTCTACTTTTCCGTTATGCTCTGGCGTTCTTGGTCTTATTTTGTGATGCTTTATTTTTAAACTATTTAATAACTTATCCATTGGATGTTCTTTCTTTATTTCTGCTTGATTGTACGTAAATTCTATTCCATTATCTGTTTGTATTTCTTTTTTGTCATGTCTTCAAAGAAAAAAACGTAAAAACTTTTATAATTTTTTACGTTTTTTCTAATCTATTGAACGGATTTTTTCTCTCTCAATCCCTTTTATTTCTTATGTTTCAGTAATTGTGTCCAGATTCAGACACACTTAAAAATATAGTCTCTTTTTAGAATTTACACAATTAAGTTTAGACTCTCACTCTCTCGCCTGTTTTATAATCACGGCTTTAGCTTTCAGTTTACATAAAGTGTGGCGCGAAAAGCAATGATGTTGTCGTCATTGGTCGCCCCATTGTTAACGCGGTAAGAGGCTGGACTGATAGAGCCTGTACTGAAGTAACCGCCTCCCCTGCTGGCACAAGGATTGTTGCTGTTGGAAGTCTTTTCTAGTGTCCATTCTGCTTCGTTACTAGCAAAGTTATATATATTCATTTTCTTTGTATATTCTGATATTCCTGTTCCTAATAAAATACTATTATTATCTCCTGAATCAGACTTTGTAAATGCACTTGTTATTTTGGTCCACTCTCCTAATTCCCATGAATTTGCATCCATTATTGCATATTTCCCTGATGTTATATTTTCTATTTTGGCATTACTATAATTCCCCCAACTACTACTATCTTGATTAATATCTGATACTGATAATCCACCTTTTTCTTCTAAATATTTGCATACTAAATCCCATTGTATTCCAAACATTAAACTACTTGTATAATTACTATTTGGTGTCATCTCTTTTGCTAAACTTTGCGCTTCACTACAAGTAACCCAATTATATGGTATTGCATCTTTTTGACTTATTGCTTTTGGTAATGTGTTTGTATTATCTGATTGTGTTGTTACTGTCGCTAATTTTAAAACCTTTACAGAAGTTCCGTCATAAGATACAGGTCCTGTTGTTCCTCCTGGTCTTCCTGTTCCTCCTGTTCTCGCTTTTGTTAAATCTGTTATACTTCCTTCTATTCCTGCTTCATATCTTCCTATCCAGAATCCTCCATAAGTATATACACTTTTTAACATTTTTTGATATGCTGTTTTATATTCATCATATGTTAATCCACATCCATTTGTTAAAGCTTTTTGTGTTTCTGTTAAATTTGATGTACTTGCTGTTACTAATTCCTCTCCATCTTCTGCATACCATTCATCTGTCCAATTACATCCCTGTCCTGATTTTCCTTCTCTATATGTTGTGGCATATGCTATTAATTTATTTTTTATATCTGTATAATTTTGTTCTGTCAAAGTTCCAGTTGTATCTATCGTTAGTCCTGAAAAAGCTGTGTCTTTTGGTACTTCTATCCATACCCATTCATTATTATTTTTGTCTTTTATAACTATCCCTTTACTTGCATCTGGTTCTATTACTGTAGAACCTGCTGGTACTGCTCCTGCTGGATTTGATTTGGCTGTGTCTATATTTGTAAAGTTTGTGCTTGAACCTCCTCCTGAGCCTCCGTTTCCAGATCCTCCGCCTGTTCCATCTGCATATTGGTCTATTGTGCTTTTGTAGTCATCGAGTTTTCCCATTTCTTCTTGGTTCTTTTCATTTGTTTGTTCTTTGGCATCTTTTGCCCTTTTTAAAATTCCATTGTCTCCACTTAATGCATTTATTGTTACTGCTGCTAGTATCAACATATCATTTTTTCACATATTCATTTTTTATTGATACTTATAGCTTTTGCTGTTATAGCAACAAATTCACAGTTCTTCAATATCTTTATCAGTTGCTATAAATTTCAATGCGTTAATAACAAATTAATAACAATTGCTGTTGTCTTCAAATTCACTAATCATCTTTTTTATTTCATCGACATCGCATCCATTATTTATTCCTAATTCAAACATCTTTAAAATTACTTTTTCTTTTTTATTATATTTTTTGCTTAATTTTTTTGTTTCATCTAATACTACATTATTACACATTAATATTCCCTCTCTTTCGTAAATCAAATCATAATTCACTTTCAAGGGGTTGTAATCTTTTTCTATTATATTATTCCTTTTCTTTTTTGTAAATACCTCCATTTTATTTTTTTCGTCATTTTTTTCTTTCATAAATAAAAACCTCTCTTTCGTAAATATAATTTGACAATTTACTCTTAAGAGGTTATACTTAATTTACAGTTAACTCTTTCGAGTAAATTGTTTGTGGAAAAGAGATGTGTTAGATTTGCGGTCCTTGCATCTCTTTTTTCTTATTATATCAAACTTATTTTCTATGTCAAAACCCGTTTTCGACAAAAAAAACCTGTAAGTATTGAAAATACTACAAACATTTTTTGAAAATTTTTTTATTTTTCTAATTTTATTCTATTTCTTAATTCATGCCAATTTACTCCTGCTATATATTTTATGCTTTCAGATGACAATAATTGATTTTCTTTTGCATATATATTCCATTCTTTTACGGTCGGAAATTTTACTTTTTTACCTGTCATTTCTTTTAATTTTTTTAATGATTCTTCATATTTAAAATAAATATAACTTCCGTTTTGGGTATTGAACTTCTTTTTTATAATACTCATTCAATACCTCATCAAAATGTTTACTTACCTTCCTTGTTTCTTTTGAATTTAATCCATATTTTTCGATCATCATATCTAGTTTATTTCTTATTCTTTTTAATCTTTCTTTCATCTTTTTTCTCCGTCTTTAGTTTTCTCACATTATATCATACTATTATATAAAGATGCGTAGTGTAAAGCTGTATTGTTAAATTTTATGTCGAAATATGTTGTAAATTATACTTTTAGTTTGAATTTTTATTGACTTTTATATTTTCTTTTGATATTATATTTTTATCGTTTGGCACTCACCATGACAGCTTAGTTGTATTAAGTAGCAACTAGTTGTTATGCAAATATTAATTTAGTTGCTACTATCATGCAACTAGGGATTAGACCTTATTTGCAATACGAGGAGGTGAGTGAATTGGAAACTCTTTTAGTGATAACAGTTATAATCTTTTCTTTAGGCTTTTTATTTGAAAAAGTCACAAACTTTTTCAAGGAAATGAAATCTGGTTCTGCCAAATTGGCTAAAGGATTCGAAGCCAGGCTGTCATTTGTTCCAATTGATAGCAAAAAAAGTGAAGTAAGTGCCACTAACACAAACTCCACAAACGATAACATAGATTAGCAAACTAATCTGTAAGGAGCTTTGCTCCTTATTTTTTATTATATTCATTAATTGTATTTTTATCACATGTATTCCTAGAATGTCAAGTTTTTTATCTAATGTTACAAAAAAGTTAATTTTTTGTAATGAAATTGTAACATTTCTTTTTCTTCCTGTCAATATTATAACACAAATTTTATGTGATTTCAAGCAAAAAATTGCCTAATTTCAGCCATTTTTTGACCTTTTAAAATCAATTTTAAGCTATTTTATCTTTTATTTAATGTAGTTATATACCTTGATTTTTCAGCGTTTTTGATAATTTTGTATTTGTGACAAAATTCGACAATGTTTTTATTTTTTATGTGATATAGTGTGAAAAAAAGGAGGTATTTATATGAAATATATATTTTTAGAAAAACATGGAAGCAATAGCGATCCACTTTATAAAGAATATTTATATTTTATTACTGATGATAAAAATTTTGATTACTCAACTTTGTCCGATAACCAAAAAAATTAATTCATTTTAAAATTTGTGTTCCTGAATCTGATTGTTCAAATATTTTAAATTCATTTAATCATAATAGTCCTAAAAATTATGAATCTGCTTTTGGAAATATTTATTCATATATTCTTGGCAATAATTTATTTGAACAATCATTTTTTAAATTTACAATAGATGATAATAACAAAGTTATAAAGGCAGAATAATATCTGCCTTTTACTTTACATTTTTGTACAATAACCTAATGCCATCCATCCACTTGGAGTTAAACCAAATCCATTTTGAATTTTAGTAACTGTTGTTATTACTCCTCGTTTTAATCCATTAGTATATTGATTTCCTAATTTTTTATTCTGATATCTTGCATTAGCTGTTAATTGTTTATAACTCTTTATTTTATATTTTGTACTAGGACCAGTACGAACATTTAATATATTTGCATTAACTCTATATGTTCCTGTAGTATATTTTTGAGCCGTTTCATTTTTTACAACAGCTGTATATCTAGTTGTATAAGCTAATGAAATCCATCCTAAGTTTGTTTTTCCAAAGTTGTTTGACTCTGCTAATACAGTTACTATTGAGCCTTTTGCATATCCACCAACTCTTGAATATGATGTGCTGGCTCCACTTCTTATATTCAAACCACCATTTGCTATTACTTTAACTTGATAATTTACTTTATTTATATTAGATTCTACTTTATCTGTCACTGTTGTTGTAGTTGTGTTTTCTTTTGTGTCTGTTCTATTATTTTTGAAACAGAAAAATTTTTGATAATTTGCATACTCTCTAAAGTTTTCTATTGATACATATACTGTATTACCATTTACTGTTGCTAATCCTCTACGGCTAGATACATCAAATTTTCCATTATACAAATATGGATCATATACTTTTATATAATCTCCTTCTACACCAATTAAAACTATAAAATGTCCTCCATATGTAAATAAGCCTTGATTACAACTTGCTATTATATAATTATTATCTTTTAATTTTGTTACTGCATCATCTAATTTATAACATTCACTGTACCCAATATCAAATATATCAGCTGTCCACTTAAAAGCGCTCCAATATGTTCCCTGATTTGCACTTCTATAACTATATTTTGTATATAATTCTGCCATTGTGTCTGGTGTTATATTTCCTTTTATGCTAGACACTACCATTGCTGCTGATGTAGGTCCACAGCCACTTGAACCTATTGTTTGTGATTTATTTTCTATACTAGAATACATTTTATTAGACCATCTACTATCTAATTGAGAATAGTATGTTAATCCTGCGTATTCTCCAACTTGAACATTTGGTGTTTTTTCTGAACCTTCATAAGCAATAATCCCTTGTTCTTCAAACCCTTCTGATTCTGTTTCCTGAACTTCTAAACTTTGCTCGTCTGTTTCTGTTAGATTTGGTATCTCTGTACTAGATTTATTTATTTCATCTACTACTGTACTTATGGCTTCTGATATCTTATTTGTATCAACTTGTCCAGTTTCATTATATTCTAAATAAACATTTAACAATATAGATACTGATACTAATATTGCTACTATCAAGCTTATTGTTTTTGTTTTACTTTTAAATATTTCTTCTAATTTATTTTTCAATTTTCTCTCCTCCTAATCAGTTATTTCAAATTCTTTTACTTTTTCCATTAATGCTTCTATAAATGAATTACCTTTTAGTTTAAAATAAATTTCTGCACTATGCTGTATGCTCTCTAATTCATAATGTGTTATCTTTTTATCTTCTTTGCATCTATCATATATAGTCAATATATCATTTCTCAGGCTACACTTTGTTGCTTCTATCATTGACATGCAAAAACTAAACATTCCAATCGAAAATGTACCCAGAAATGTAATTAGAAACCAATAATCTTTTAAAAACTCTAATACTTGCACTATCTTTCCCCCTCTGCTGTTGTTGATATATTAGCAATTAATTTTCTTATGTCTGCTACTGTTTCTACATCAAAAACTGGACTTACTTCATCTGTTGAATAAATATGTGTTGTATCTTCATAACTAGTTGCTTTCTGTATTTCTGTTACTACTGCTTTTTGTTCGTCTGTGAATTTTAGTCTTGTTTCTGTTGCTGTTTTATAATAAATAGTAATGTTATTAGTAGATAAGTATTTTTTAAATGCTGCTACTGTGCTTTCTTCTAATCTTGAAGATTTTATATATATAACAATATTGTTCGGATAATTAGAACTTGCATTTCTTATATGTTCTGTATTAGAAGTATCTCCATATTTTGAAACTAGCTTATCACATAATATTTTGTTTTCGTCTACTTTTTTTCCATTTTCTAAAATATTTAAGCAATTTATTACTGCATATTCTCCATTGCTCGCTACACTAAAATAAGAATCGTTTTCAGTTCCATTTAAAACTAGTTTATTCCAACAATGTACTTCTTCTCCATTGTCCCAATCAAGATAATCATCTGTTAGCATCTCTTCTCGTACTGGCATAATATACTTTTGTTTTTGTGTCTTATCAGAATTTTCTATTATAGCCTTAGATGATCCTTGAGCATATTGACTATATTCCCCTACTTCTGCACCTTCTGCTATTTTAACTTTATAATCAACATAATCATTCGCATTACAATCAGTGCCTCGCGTTGCAAAAAACCAAGCAAATAAATATCTATTACTATCATTTATAGTATCTGCTACTTTATATTGCAATGTAATTACACCGTCTGTTGTATTCTGAGTTTCATCATATTTTTCATTTGATTTTGTTCCAGTATAATCCGTATTATTTTGTCTTAATACTAAAAATCCTTTGTTTGTGCTTGTATTAGATTTTACTTTTGTTTTTAAAGTTAGTGTTTTACCTGCATATTTTGTTAAATCCATTATTTTAAAACCAACCGCATTGTTTGCGTTTTTCGATGTTGTTGCAATTATTCTAAAATTAGTACTGTCAGTAATTTCTACACTAGCTTCATTAAAGTTTCTATAATCATACTTTGTAATATCAAATATATTTATATTACTACCAACAGTTTTTATTGGACTTTGATAGTCTAGTGAAGGACTTGCTCCGTGTTGTTCGTAAGCTTTATTTTCTTTTCCTTCATATATCGCAACTTCTGTTACTGTTTTATTTACATATGTAGAGTCTGTATAAATATAACAGTTAATAGCATTTGATATATCCACTGTATTTTGAAATGAACTTCCAAATGTTTTATTTAGAATTTGTCCCATACTATCTGTTATTACAAATGCAGCATGTGCTCCTGAAAATATGGTTCCATCAGAAAATTTGCCATGTAAATAATAGTATTTATTAACTTCAATCTTTGGAATATTTTCTTTTCCTAACCACTTGATTGTATTTCCACTACTTGATGTCGTATATGGTAAATTAGCATTTAATAGATTATACCCTTCTCTTGTCTCCTGCTCGCTATTTCCACCAACTTTAAACTTTCTAAATCGCATATTCTTTGCTGTATTATTTAATGTTATATTTTCTCCTTTTTCGCTCACTGTTGGTAATACATTGGTTATATTTCTTAAGTTTTCTAATTCTTCTTGTATATTCCCTGCATTAATATCTAGTTTTTCCCAATTTTCATTAAGTGTTTTTTCAATATCAAATTTATTATTTAAATCTGTTTCACTGGTTGTATCCCATTTAAATAATTTTAAATTTTCTGTTTCTTTTGACATCTTTCTACCCTTTCTAATTTTAAAATATACATTGATTAACTTATACGTTTCCACATATAGCATGTGATATATGGCTGTACATTTGAACTATCACTAGTCTTTCCAAATACTCCCAAACCTTCTGTCGAATTTTCATCATGACTTATAGTGTCTAGCCCTACATCACTTCCGCCTAAAAACGCTCTCCTATTTTCTTTAAACGTAACATCATTTATAGTAGAATTAAAATCCATATAAACTCGGCTTGGATTAGATGTATAAAACATGTTAAATCCTGCTTTTAATGTTCCAGAATCATGACTATGTACTTTCGATCCTCCTGTTTTCTCTACTGTATTAAAGTCAGAGTCACCTGAATCCACACCAACAGGAACCTTTCCTTTTCCCCACAACTCCCAAGTTCCAAAACCTAGATAAGCCGATGGATTCACACTTGTTGTTTCCATCCTTATATGACCGATTGGATTTTCTGCTTGTATCATTGCTTGTATAGCTTTTTCTATGTTTTCCTGAAAGAGATTAAATGTTTCTGCGCTTACTTTTGTAACACCGTCTTGAAAATTAATTTTATCCATTTATTTTTTCCTCCAATTCTTTTATTTTTTCTTGTAATTGTTCTATTATTTTTTGTTGTTTTTGCATTTTTATATCAGTTGCTTTTTGTTTTAATATTAAAAATTGTTCATAATCAACTGAATAATACATTGTATCATCATTTTGTTTGTATTGAACTTCATATACTATCTCGTAGTCAAGCGGATTCTTATTATACTTTTTAAATATTTCTACTAAATCTTGTGCTAAGATACCAAACGTTATTAATCCATTTCTGTTATCCACTTTAAATTGTTTCATTTCAACTTCTTCTATTGCTTTTATTAAATCATCATCTATATTTTGTATTTCTCTTTTTAATCTTTTATCAGATAATGTTCCAACATCTGTATCATCTACATAAAAGACCAACTTTCCACTTGACATCCAATGTACATGATATTCATGTCCTGATGCTCCATACACCAGTTTATTTCCCAAATAGCTAGGGATATCTCCGAAGTTTACACTTCCAGCTACTAATCCAGAATTAAAAATAGTTATTTTGGCACCTATTTGAAAACGATCACTTGCATAAATTTCTTTTCCGCATTATATGACCTTCGTCTGATAACAAGCAATTACAATCTTCTGTTCCTATTCTGAAACTATTGCTTCCAGCTTGATTTTTAAAAAAACTTATCTTATCAAGTATGTTAATCGTTTCATATCTAGCTCCTTGCTGTGGAAAAATTCCCATCATCATATTGTTAGTATTAACATCATAAAAATATAGTGCTCCTACTGCTGGATCTCCTTCTATTCGGACTCCTCCAGTTGTAATTCCTGTTCCTATCCCATTAAGCAAAATATCACAAGCAGTTAAAACAAGGCTTCCTCCCCAAGTATCTGAATTTTTTGCTCCCATACTGAAATCTTTTATATAAAAAATCGGATAGAATTTTCCATCCGATTTCGTTTTTATTCCCCATGCCATTCCATTATCTATATCTTTTTCGTACTCTCCTTCTACTGAAAAGGCTATATATTGTTTATCATCTACTGTTTGTACTCCCATTTCACCAAATGGTGTTACTTCTCCACTTTTATAAAAATGTTCTCCTTCCTTGTCAAAACTTGCTATAACGTTATTACTGTTATCAGCAAGACACAAACTTGCATTATTATTAAATACCATCATCTTTATAAAATCTGATATTTTATTCCATGCAATTCGAACACTTTCATAATCTTGTATCATTTTAGTTCCAAATTCTGCATTGTCTACTTTTTTATGCCCTTTGCCTTGGAGGAGCCGTGTGCCTTGATGACCGGCTGCTTTGCGCCAA
>OLVW01001876.1_pt1 | contig 16648 bp, 17 predicted proteins | sample 1673301 | NCBI WGS metagenome assembly OLVW01 (sample SAMEA3178941, study PRJEB25190) | human gut metagenome
GTAGCACTTGGTAAGGATAGCCGAATGGAGCGGGCGAAGGGAAATCAATATTTGTCGAATAGTATATTTAATGAGAAGAATACTTCCTTTGTTGAGGACAAGTCTGTATTTTCTATAATGGAAGACGCGCAGAAATCTGTTAAGAAGAATGATAATGTAAATAGGCGACAAAATGATGCGGCCTTTTTCAAAGAAACTAGGTTAGAAAGAGATATAGGTAGTAATATAGATACAGAAAATAGTATGAGTGTCGCTACAAATAGTAGTATAGAAAATAGTTTGAATAGCAATATAGGAAGAAGAGGCAGAGAAAATGCGGCAATGTCTGATAATGCATCGCAGATGGGAAATGGAATGAGTGGTGGAGTAGAAAGTAAAATAACACTCCCATCCCATTTTTTGCAGACTACAGGAAAGCGAGAAGGGGCACAGTTTGTACCAGCAGGGCAGAGTACGCAGATGATTATTGGAGCTACAGAGTGATTTTCATCTGCTTTCACTGACTCAGCGGCTTTATCAGCAGTATGATTTAAAAAGAGTGTTCTATTCTGCCTATGTGCCGCTGAATGATGATCCGGAACTTCCAGCAATTGGAACCGCACCACCTCTTTTGAGGGAACACCGTTTATATCAGGCAGATTGGCTGCTTCGGTATTATGGATTTCAGGCGGATGAACTCCTAAGTTCGGACCGGCCGAATTTTAATACATTTATAGATCCGAAGTGCGACTGGGCATTGCGACATCTAGAATACTTTCCTGTAGAGATTAATCAGGCAAGCTATGAACAGCTGCTTCGTGTTCCGGGAATAGGGAATAAGTCCGCAGGGCGAATTGTCAGGGCAAGAAGACAGGCGGCACTTGATTTTGAAGATATCAAGAAGATGGGAGTTGTATTAAAGCGGGCAGTTTATTTTATAACCTGCAGAGGTAAGATGAAGTATCATACCCCGATAGAAGAAGACTTTATTACCCGCCAGCTTATTGGGACGAATCAGAAAGATAACTGGAAGATAGAGCATCCAACAACATACAGACAGTTATCTTTATTTGATGATTTTAATTTGACGTGAACTCCCCATCACCTAAAGAAAGCAGAAATGATATGGTAGTTTTTACATGTAAAGATAGATTTGATGATATGATGACCTGTATTTACGAAGCGTGGGCATCCCATCTTGGACATAACAATATAAAGTTAAGAACAGAGCCGCTTGGAACAATGGAACTTTTTTGTGAATACCGTCATGTGGAGGCAGATAAAGAGAAAACAGAGAGTGTGATAAGAACGATTCAGCAAAAGATTTCCTTTCATGCATATCAGATGGTATATCATGCAGCGATGGCAGCAGATGAAGAGGAGAAGCTTGATAGTATTTATCGTTTTTTAATATTGGGATTCCATTATGGCAGGAAGATTCTCGATTCGCTACAGAATCCGATCGTAATGAAAATATTTGAGTTAGAACGAAAAGCAAGTAATGAAGCACATATATTTCGGGAATGTATTCGGTTTACCGAGATGAATCATCACATACTTGTGGGGATAATTTCTCCCAAATGTGATGTCGTTACCTTACTTGCACCACATTTTGTGTATAGATTACCTTCCGAAGACTGGATGATCATAGATGATAGCAGAAGAACAGCAGTAGTACATCCGGCAGATCAGCCATATTATCTGACATCTCTTTCCGAAGAAGAAATGTCAGAATTCCTGGCAAGAGAATCTGCAGCAAAGGATACCGATAGTATGACTGCACTGTGGAAAACATTCTTTCAGACGATTGGGATTAAAGAACGTAAGAATCCCGTATGTCAGCGCAATCTTATACCGCTCTGGTATAGAAAGCACATGTCAGAAATGCAGGATTAATCCTGAAAGAATCGGGTTTCTAACGAAAAATTGTTCCAAAGTTTTCCTGATCGTAAATTTTAAGTAATTCCTGTACGCCTTCTTTTACTTCATCACGAGTAAAATCTGCTGCTTCAAGTTCAGCGTCAGCCATACGGTTTAGATCATAATAGAAGAACAGACCGACTTTTAATATGTCCGGATTAATTGGATTAGCATATTCATAGAGAATATCTTCTGCATCATTAATATTGCCATCGTTGATCATCTGCTTTAACTTAGGATAGAGCGTATTTTCCTGAAGAAGACCTTTTTCAGCATCAAGCCAGCATCCCGGTTTGATTCCATAGGCAATTTTAAGATAAGTTTCTATTAATTCATTTGTTAAGCGTAAGTCAAAATCATCACGAAGCATGTTGTAAAACCTCCTGTTTTTCATAATGTACTCACAGACTCTTCTCACAAAAGTAAGGATGTGAAGAATCCCGAAGTACATAGCATTATTAAACTTTATAATTATACACTAGAGTTCGCGGAAATTTCAATATTTATCTTATGGCAATCAAGTAAAATCCTATAAAAGTTCAGAATTATAAAAATGATTTTGATCTATGTATTTTGGCATAGAATCAAAATCATTTTTTTGTTATAATATCTTTGCCAAAACAGGAGGAAAAATAAAATGGTAAAAATAGATTTAATTACAGGGTTCTTAGGTTCAGGTAAGACCACATTTATAAAAAAATATGCAAAGTATCTTATAAATCAGGGATTAAATATCGGTATATTAGAGAATGATTTTGGGGCAGTAAATGTCGATATGATGTTACTTCAGGACATTGCAGGAGAAAAATGTACATTGGAAATGGTAGCAGGCGGATGCGATAAATATTGTCATAGAAGAAGATTTCGCACAAAACTTATTGCAATGGGAATGTGCGGATATGACAGAGTGTTGATTGAGCCGTCCGGAATTTTCGATATGGACGAATTCTTCGATGCCCTTCATGAATCTCCGCTTGACAGATGGTATGAAATAGGAAATGTAATTACAGTTGTAGATGCAGTGCTTGAAGAGAACCTCTCAGAAGACGCAGAATTCATCCTTGCATCGGAAGTAGCCAATGCAGGCATTGTTTTATTAAGTAAAGCGCAGGAGGCAGCAGAGACCGATATAGAGCGCACAAAAGCACACCTTAATAAAGCAATGGAATCTGTCCATTGCGACCGCCAATTTGGAAAAGAAATCTTTGCCAAAGATTGGAATAAACTTTCTGATGCAGATTTTAAAAAAATTCAGTCAGCAGGCTATGTTGGTGCAGATTATGAGAAAAAAGACATTGCAGAAGAAGATGCATTTCAGTCATTATATTTTATGAATTTAACTATGCCGGTAGAGAAACTTGAAGAAAAAGTAAAACAAATATTTAACGACAAAGAATGTGGGAATATCTTCCGAATAAAAGGCTTTATGCAGACAAAACCAGATCAGTGGATTGAACTTAATGCCACACATCAAAATATTACTATACAATCGATAAAAAAAGGACAGGAAATCTTCATAGTAATAGGAGAAAAACTAAACAAAGAAAAGATAACTACTAATTTGATGGGGACACAGACACCGCTCTGCTAGAAGATATTGAGCTGAATTGTATGGAGTATTCTAAAGAAAAAAGAATGGTTATAAGTTTGATTTTGTTCCGTTGCGCTAAGCATTCCATTCTGCCCAGAAAAACAGGAACTTGGGAAAAACGAGTCCCAAGTTCCTATGGTCAGAATTCCATAGCGCAAAGTCACAAAATGAAATACTTATAACCATTCTTTTTTCTTTATCATAGTATTCTTACAATTTAGCTCAATATCTTTTGCTAAAGCGGCGTCTGTGTCCCCATCAAATTAGTATTTAATCGTCTACAACCTGAACTTTTAACATATTTGTTGTTCCAGAACGTCCGATTGGTACACCAGAAGTAATAACAGTAACGTCACCTTTTTCAAGGAGTCCATCTCTCTTACATGCATTGATTGCACGTTCGAAGAGTACGAATACTTCCCATTCTTCTCCAAGAAGGATTGGGCGAACACCCCAGGAAAGGTTTAACTGACGGCATACTTTCTCATCCATAGCGCATCCGATGATGTCGCATCCTGGACGGTATTTGGAAATCATTCTTGCAGAGAAACCACTCTTAGTTACAGTGATGATTGCCTTTGCATCGAGGTCGTAAGCTGTGCTGCAGGTAGCATGGCAGATAGCGTCTGTGATACCTGGGTCAGTGTATTTAGCCATATCATTGAAACGTTTGCGGTAGTTGATTTCCTTCTCTGTACGTTCAGCGATTCTTGCCATCATCTTAACAGCTTCTACAGGATAAGCACCTGCTGCTGTCTCACCAGAAAGCATAGTAGCACTTGTTCCGTCGTAGATAGCGTTAGCTACGTCAGTAGTCTCGGCACGAGTAGGACGAGGGTTCTTCATCATGGAATCGAGCATCTGTGTAGCTGTGATAACTACTTTACCTGCTGCGATTACTTTTTTGATAATCATCTTCTGGATGATTGGAACTTCTTCTTCAGGGATTTCTACACCCATGTCACCACGGGCAACCATGATACCTTCGCAGGCCTCGATGATAGAGTCGATGTTATCAACACCCTGAGAGTTTTCGATTTTAGCGATGATACGGATATCTTCGCCACCGTTTGCCTTTAAGAACGCTTTCATTTCTTTGATATCGTCTGCTGTTCTTGTGAAAGAAGCTGCAACGAAGTCAACGTCCTGTTTGATACCGAATAAAAGGTCTTCTTTATCTTTTTCACTCATGAATGGGATGGAGAGTTCAACACCAGGGATGTTAACACCTTTACGGTTAGAAATAGTTCCGCCATTCTCTACTTTACAGTGGATATCCTGCCCCTTGATAGCCACTACTTTTAATCCTACAAGACCGTCATCAATTAAGATGCTGGAACCAACATGGATATCTTTGTGTAAATCTTTGTGAGTAACACTGACAATATCCTTTGTTCCTTCTACATCTCTTGTAGTAAGACAGAAGTCCTGTCCCATCTCAAGAGTAACTCTTTCGTCTTTAAATGTTTTAAGACGAATTTCTGGTCCTTTTGTATCTAACAGACATGCAACCGGAAGGTTATGCTTTGTGCGTAAAGCTTTTACTTTATCTATTCTTTTCTTCTGATTCTCGTAAGTATCATGAGAAAAATTAAGACGGGCAACGTTCATACCAGAGAGCATTAACTTCTCTAAAACATCACCTTTATCCGTTGATGGTCCAAGGGTACAGATAATCTTGGTTTTTCGCATAGTAATAAGTCCTCCTATTTCCTTGGGTTAAAATTAGTATTACCATTCTATTTTAATAATTTCGATTGATTTGTCAACGGGTATTTCAAGGTATTTATGAGAAATGAACGTAAAATCTTCTTAATATACACGAATCAGACTGGAAATACTGTTAACTATGGAAAGTCTTTTCAAAATGTTCAAGGCATCGGTAAAATACAGTTCTTTTACTTCATCGGTAATGATAACCAGTTCGGCATTGCCATTTTGGCGGGACTTTTGAATAATCTGGGCGATACTTACCTGACTTGTTCCGAATACGCTTGTGATATTCGCAAGAACACCTGGTCGGTCAGCTACCTGCAGACGGAGGAAGAAACGGGAATAAGTATCCTGAATATTTTTCACTGGAAGTTCTTTGTAGCAGGAGCAGACATGAAGATTAGAATGTTTTTCAACGATATGTCTTGCAACTGTACATAAATCCCCGGTTACCGCACTGGCAGTCGGACGTTTGCCTGCACCACGGCCATAGTACATTGTATCATCGGATGCAGTTCCGTGAACAAATACAGCGTTAAAGGAATCATTTACTGTTGCCAGAGGATGATCCTGTGGGATTAAAATTGGAAGAACTTTTACTTCGATGCCGTCCTCATCTTTTCTTGCAATACCGACAAGTTTGATGACAGAATTAAATTCTTTTGCATAGAAAATGTCTTTTGCGGTAATATTGCGGATTCCCTCAATATAGACATCAGAGAAGGTAACGCGAGAATGGAATGCGATGGATGCCATAATAGCGATTTTACGACCGGCATCAAGACCGTCAACATCAGCAGTAGGATCGGCTTCAGCATATCCTAAATCTGTAGCTTCTTTTAACGCTTCGTCATAGCTCATACCACTCTGTGTCATACGGGTAAGAATATAGTTTGTTGTACCATTTACGATCCCCATAACTTCAGTAATATTTTCACTGGACATACTTTGTTTTAATACTTGAATGATTGGGACACATCCTGCAACGGCAGCTTCAAACTTGAAATCACAGCCATATTTTTCGGCAGAATCTAAAAGTTCATGCCCATGTTCAGCAATTAAATCTTTATTTGCTGTAACAATCTGTTTTCCAGCTTTCATTGCTTCAAGCAAATAAGACTTTGCAGGTTCAATACCACCCATAACTTCAATAATAATAGAAATACTGTCATCTTCAATAATTTCATTCCAGTTATCTGTAAGAAGGGGAGAAGGGATACCTTCTCGTTCTTTCGAGGCATCACGCACAAGAATTTTAGTGATTTGAATTTGTGTACCACAAATATGAGAAAAATCTTCCTGACGTTCCTGGACAAGTTGATATACACCACTGCCGACAGTACCGGCACCTAATAAAGCGGCTTTTACAATTTTGTTCTGAGCTGTTTCCATATGTTTCCTCCAATTTTATGAATGATGTTTTAAAACCCTCAGGATTAGAAAATCCTGAGGGTTTTGTTTAGTTAGTTTGTTTAATTAGTTCAGTTGTCAGAACTATCTGTCAGTTCTACGACGAAGAACGATAAATGCACACATAACAAGTGCAAATACACTTACAACCATGTAAAGAACAGGGTTTGAAGCATCACCAGTTTTGGATGATTTGGATTTTTTGTTCTTTTTAGTAGTTGCTTTTTTAGTGTTTGCTTTTTTCTGTGTAGTTGTTTTCTTAGTAGTTTTTGTAGTAGGATCTGTATTTTCAGATGGATCTACACTTGGAGTTTCAGTTGTAGTAGCGGATGAGTCGTCTGCTGGAGTTTCAGTTGTAGTGGCGGATGAGTCATCAGCAGGAGTTTCTGTTGTACCTGGGTCAGGAGTTTCTGTTGTACCTGGGTCAGGAGTTTCTGTTGTACCTGGGTTAGGAGTTTCTGTTGTACCTGGGTTAGGAGTTTCTCCAGAATCTCTCTTAAGGATATGGAAATGATCTGTTCCATCAGGAGTCTCAGCTAACTTATAGTTAGGATTGAGAGAAGATGTATCTGGGTAGATATCATAGTAACCAGCTTCTTCGCCAGCTTCACGTGTAAGCTTAAGTCCAAGAGAATCACCATCTAATACACCCTCAGCTTTATAAGTAAGTTCAGGATCTTTGTCACCAACGTATTTTTCTTTATAGTCGATGTTAACCTTAACAGCCTTTGGATGAATAATAAAGAATGATTTTGCAGCAGATGGACGGTGTGTTGCATCTCCAGGATACGTTGCGATTGCAATGTATGCACCTGCCTCAACAGGAGCAGTGAATCCGAGGTAAATATACTTGCCGCCATCAACTCTGATGTAAGTTACGTTAGCTTTAGTAACTTCATTGTTATTATCATCGTATACAGTTGCATCTACAGCAAATGCAGAACCATCATATGTACAATCTACTGGATTGTTGATGATAATATGAGTGTTAGCTCTTGTGATTGTATATGTTCTTGAAATTGGTGTAGCAGAGTAAGCTGCGTCAGTAACATATAAAGTTTCTGTATAAGTTCCTGCTTTGTAGGAAGGTGTGCTGGAAGAGTATCCTTTACCATTCCAAGCTATTCCAACGTAAGAAGCCTTTACAGTAGCTTTTTTGTCGCTTGCATATCCACCAAAGTTAAAGCTGCTTGCTTTGCTGACAGATAAAACATGTCCTGGCATAGACTGATTGAAGTGTAATGTTACAGTAGAAGGCTTTGTAGCCTCATCTGTATCCTTCTTTCCTTCTGGAGTAGGACCATCAACTACTGGCTTGTCAGGTTTAACACATTCTGGGTCTGTAGCCTTTTTCTCAGAAGTCTTTGTCTTTTTAGAAGTAGTCTTCTCTTCAGAAGTCTCTGCTTCTGTCTTTTCAGCAGCAATAGTCTTCTCCTCAGGAGCTTCTGTCTTCTCAGCGGCAGTAGTCTTCTCTTCGGAAGCCTCTGTTTTTCAGTTACAGTTGTTGCGTCTTTAGAAACTTCTGTCTTCTTTTCAACTTCAGTTGCTTTCTCCTTAGGAGCTTCTGTAGTAGCTTCGCTCTCAGATACTGCAGCAACGTCTCTTGCGAATGAAGAAACTGGTGCGGTGCTTAATGCAACGGAGCAAGCAAGAGTCAGTGCTAAAAGATTTTTGTAGATTCTTTTTTTCATTTGTTCCTCAACATCCTTTCTTAAATTTGCCGTAGTTCTTTTGAAATAAAAAATTACGAAAGTTATATAAAAGTATAGTTTATTATAGCAGAGGTCTTGGAAATAAGCAATAAATAAAGTAATATAAAAATGTTTTACAAGCGTAGTTTTTTGATTTCAAAGGAAAAAATATGATACAATAATTTGTAGTATTGTTATACAAAAAGAGAAGAATAGAAATAAAAAAATTTTAACCGGACAAAAGGTATGTATTGATAATTTAATTGTATAAAAAATATAATTAAAATATAAAAAATGAGTTTGTTTTGAGAGAGTATGCTTGAAAAAATATTACATATAAAAAAGAAGCAAAAACAGATGTCATCTTAAAATATTATCAAAAATATAAAAATAGATGAGAAAATTTTTGCTTCTTTTTTATCCTTTTCTAGCAAGAAGACTCCGACCTCTAAGGGACACCACTGAAAAATTAACTTTGCATACAATATATAGCACTGTAAAGTTAACAAACATACTTTATTTCGTATTGATTTACACGAAAAAAGACTTTTTCAGTGGCATCCTATAGGTGGGGGAGGACGTCACAAATCAAATTTGCCGTATTTTTAAAGTATGCTGAAAATTGTAACGCATATCTTGCAGAAAGCATTTTTCAGACATGCTCTAGAATCCAAAGAGTTTTAAATCTTCTTCAACAGTTCCAATTCCTGCAATACCAAAAGTATTTACAAGAACTTTTGCCACATTTGGGGATAAGAAAGCTGGAAGAGTTGGTCCAAGGTGGATATTTTTCACTCCAAGATAGAGAAGGGCAAGTAAAACAATAACGGCCTTCTGTTCGTACCAGGAGATGTTATAGAGGATTGGAAGTTCATTAATATCTTCAAGTCCAAATACTTCTTTTAATTTGAGGGCAATAACGGCGAGGGAGTAGGAATCGTTGCACTGTCCGGCATCGAGTACTCGTGGAATGCCACAGATATCTCCTAAATCAAGTTTATTGTATTTATATTTTGCACAGCCTGCAGTAAGGATGACGGTGTCTTTTGGCAATGCTTTTGCAAAATCTGTGTAGTAGTTTCTTGATTTCATGCGACCGTCACAACCAGCCATAACGACAAACTTTTTAATTGCGCCGGACTTTACAGCGGCAACAATATCATCGGCAAGGGCAAGTACCTGGTTGTGGGCAAAGCCTCCAACAATTTCTCCATGTTCGATTTCTTCTGGTGGAGTACAGTGTTTTGCCTGTTCGATAATTGAGGAGAAGTCTTTTTCTTCACCGATTTCTCCAGGAATGTGTTTGCAACCTGGATATCCGGTTGCACCTGTTGTGTACAATCTGTCTTTATAGCTGTCCTTTGGTGGAACGATACAGTTTGTTGTCATGAGAATTGGACCGTGAAAGCTTTCAAATTCTTCTTTCTGTTTCCACCATGCATTTCCATAGTTGCCGACAAAATTTGGATACTTTTTGAAGGTAGGATAGTAGTGGGCTGGAAGCATTTCAGAGTGTGTGTATACATCCACATCCGTCCCCTGTGTCTGTTCGAGTAGCATTTCAAGGTCGCGAAGGTCATGTCCGGAAACAAGGATACCCGGACGGCTGCCAACACCGATGTTTACTTTTGTGATTTCTGGGTTTCCGTAAGCAGAAGTATTGGCATTGTCAAGAAGAGCCATACCTTCTACACCGTATTTTCCGGTTTCTAAAGTAAGCGCGATTAAATCATCGACAGATAAACTATCATCAAGAGTTGCGGCAAGGGTACGCTGCATAAATGCATCAATTTCTTCATTATCCTGTAAAAGAACATTTGCATGCTTGGAGTAAGCGGAAAGTCCCTTTAATCCGTAAGTAATCAGTTCACGAAGGCTTCGGATGTCCTCATTTTCTGTAGAAAGAACACCGACAGCTGCAGCTTTTGTATCAAATTCCTCCACGGAGCCGTTCCAGAGAGCTGCTTCTGGGAGTACATCTTTATTTGTTAGTTTAGAAAGGAGCAAATCTTTTTCGGAAAGTGTTTCCTGAATCCGGGCGATAATTGCTTCTTTGCTAAAGTTGGCATTGGTGATTGTAGTAAATAAATTCAGTGTAATCATGTGATTGACTGCTGGCTGAATCTCTACTCCTTCCTGTCTTAAAGTAGTAGTTACCGCAGAAATTCCTTTTGTAACATAGACCAATAAATCCTGCATGGCAGCGATATCGGGCTGTTTTCCACAGACTCCAACGCGGGTACATCCACTGCATCCGGCAGTTTCCTGACACTGATAACAAAACATTTGGTTTTCCATAAAAATTAATCTCCTTTTTACTCTAATATACTTTTTAAATCTTAATAGGCTGGTATTATGGTGTATCTCCAACGTATTCACGTAAATGGTGCTTATAGCAACTTTTTTAATAATAAAAAGATAGTGCTAAAAAATTTAAGTGAAGCTGACAAAAAATAACTTCATAAAATCAAATTGAAAAGATTTTAAGAGTACATTTTTATAAATTCTATTATGAAGGAAATACAACAGTAAGAAGCCACTTAAAGTCTTCTTTTGCGTAAACAGAATGAGGTTTTTTCGCTGGCATAACAAGGGTATCCCCTGCCTGTAAAATATATTCTTTGCCATCAACAGTGAACTGGCCGGTTCCTTCAAGAACGAGAACCATTGCATCACCGGTAGAATCATGTGTAGCGATTTCTTCATCTTTGGAAAATGCGAAAAGAGTCACACTCACATAATCGTTCTGTGCTAAAGTTTTGCTGACAATCTGTCCTTTATCGGCAGAAATCTGGTCAGTAAGATGTAAAACTTCTTCATGTGAAATATTTTTGATATAAGCCATTGTTATCCTCCTTTAATTGACTTTCTATACGCAGTATAATATAGTTGATTTGATAAATATGTTGTTTTGACAACAAACGGGGAGAAAAAATATGGATTTTTATAAATTATCGAAAACAGTGCTTTTTCAGGGGGCAACGCCGGAAGAAACAGAGCAGATGTTGTCCTGCTTAAAGGCGGGCAAACGCAAATATAAAAAGGAAGAAATGATTTACCGGGTCGGTGAAGTCGTATCCTGTATCGGCATTGTTTTATCAGGAAGTGTTTTAATAGAAAATGATGACATCTGGGGAAACCGCAGTGTGCTAGAGCGAGCCGGTGAAGGAGAAATCTTTGCAGAAACCTATGCCAGTATCCCAGACCAGAAAATGTTAGTTAATGTCATTGCGGCAGAAGATACAGAAATTTTATTTTTAAATGTGGGAAAAATGCTCCACCTTTGTTCCAATTCCTGCATTTTCCATAATGAACTCATAAAAAATCTTTTACAGGTTTCCGCACAGAAAAATCTCGCCCTGTCCCGAAGAATTTTTAACACTTCCTCCAAATCTATCCGGGGAAGACTGCTATCCTATTTATCGAATCAGGCAGTATTATGTAACAGTAAAGAATTCGATATACCATTTAACCGCCAGCAGCTTGCAGACTACTTAAGCGTAGACCGTTCCGCACTGTCCAAAGAACTTGGGAAAATGTCCAAAGAAGGATTGATTTATGTGAAAAAGAGTCATTTTCGTCTATTATCTGTGCAGGAATTATTTGAAGAAGATTCTTAGAATTTGTTTGAAGAATCAATTAGTAATCTGTACTCTTCCTGATTTGTGGGATATTTTACTTTATTCAGTTGACGTAGTCCGTGATGAACTACTGTTGCTTTGGTGAAAGTTTCCATGAATATAATACACATTTTGTAGAAAGTATTTTCTAAACCCACTTCACCTTTTGAGTAAAAATGAATGTCTGGAAAAATGTTTTATGGAATATCTGTTAAGTGACAGAAAAAATGTTTTGTTAAAATTGTCTATACATTTACAAAATATTTTTAAAAATTAATAAAAAAAATCTTTGAAAATAAAAATATTTGTGAATCTTTTTTCTGACAGCAGTGCTATAATTGCACCGTAACAAAGAAGAGGTTATTTAAAAAGAATAACCGTAAAAAATACTTATCAGACCTGATAAAGTAGGGCCTCTAAGCATCAGACATTTTGGAGGAAAAGATAAATGAATACTTTAAGTGCTGAAAAAAGAGATATGCAGATCAAGGCAAAAAAGCTTAGAAGGGAAGGATTTGTTACAGGCAATGTGTTCGGTAAGAACATGGAAGGATCCATGCCGCTGAAAATTGAGAAAAAAGAGGCAGAAAGAATCTTAAGAACCTGTAATAAGGGAAGTCAGTTAATTCTCACTGTTGAAGGACAGAAAATGCCAGTCTTATTAAAAGAGATTGACTACAATGCAATGAAACATGAGATTGTAGAAATGGATTTCCAGGCATTAGTAAAAGGTGAAAAAGTACATTCTGTAGCAGAAGTTGTACTCTTAAATCATGAGAAAGTAAAATCTGGTGTCGTAGAATTATTATTAGAAGAAATTAGTTATGAAGCACTGCCAGAGAACCTGATTGAAAAAGTTGAAATCGACTTAGACGGTAAGACAGCAGGCGACACAATCAGAGTAAAAGATTTACCAATCGCAACTGCAGAAGGCATCCATCTGAAGACGAATCCGGAGGAGACAGTTGTACAGGTAACAGAAGTACACAATGCTCCAGAGGAAGAAGAGACTGAGGAAGCTGCTGAAGAATAAGCGGTGCAGCTTGTAGATAATAAGATATAAAAGGCTCCAGTATATTATATATACTGGAGTCTTTTATATATGTAGGTTATGAGCTGCACCTGATTTTTACTATTTAATTCAACTAATTAATTCAACTAAATCCAGTCACTGTCAGCCCACGAAGAGAAACGATAGGCTATCGTTTCTCTTCGTGGGTGTCTGTTGATTAATGAATCAAATCATAGTATACTTTGCCGTTTTGTTTAGTTTTGCTTATCATTTCCTGTCGTTCCATATAAGGCAGTAGCGAATCCAAAAACTGATTTGGATTAGTGACTCCGATTCGCTGTTTACTAAATGGCTGGCTGGCGGTTAAGTCTTTTACACAATCAGCAAGTTCCTTTTTTGTCATTTTCCCATTGCGTTTTAATTCTTTTTTTATCCGACTGATTCCCTTAGAGGTCAGGAGATTGTTTAAGTCCTGATTCTGGTGCATGGAACGCCACAATCCCCAACCGTAGATTAACATGGTGGCTACGGCAAAGAGCAGGATATAGGGGAGATAATGTATCAGATTTTTCAGTAATTCCATGGGTGCTCCCTTCTTATCTTAATTTTTTATGTGATTTTTGTTAGCGATTTTATTTGTAATTTATATCTTTTTTATTTTAATTTTTCTGAATAAGTAATTAAATGATGGTCTTTTAAAATTTCAAGAAATTTAATAAGGCGGGAGAGTGATTTTTCCATTTTAGGGAAATGAGCATCGAGTTCCTGGGAGAGTGTGTAAATGTCTTTTTTATCGTCAATGGTGTTCCAGACAAAGCTGCCGTAATCGTCAAGGTCGATGGAACTTACTTTTGGACGGTGAAAAAATTTCTGAGCGATTTTGTTAAAGAAACCTTCCCAACGAATGAAAACGGTAATATTTCCTTTGTCGTTTGTCTCATATTTTATTTCGGGATTTTTAACGGGGATAAAATCGAGATAGTTTTTATCTATTTTCTGTTTTGCCATAGGGTCTCCTTTCAATATATTTGTAAACATGATTATAACGATTCAAATACAGTTAGTAAAGTGTATAAATAATTTCTGGCAGTGAAAGAAACTCTCTCACTGCCAGAAATTAAATATGTTTTGTAATTTAATTGTTAGTTAGTTTTTTTGCTCTTTTTTACACAGATGAAGTATAAGTAAGCAAGAAGAGCAATGAAGATGATTAAGCTGCCAATCTGTGGAAGGGCAACAGGGGAAACAATTTTGGAGTCAACTTTCAATACTGCAAGGATTGCAAGGATAACTCCCATGAGTCCCTCTCCGGCAATCAGACCGGAAGTAAATAATGTTCCACGTTCAATAGAAGCTTTCTTTTCTTTTTCATCGTCTGTTTTGCGGCGCTCAAGAATCCAGCGAACAACACCACCAGCCATGATACCGGCACTCAGTGAGAATGGAAGGTACATACCAACGGCAAATGGAAGTACTGGGATTCCGAGAATCTCAACAACAATAGCTACGAAAATACCGATGAGGATTAAAGCCCAAGGAAGTTCTGCGTTCATGATACCTTCAACGAGCATCTTCATCATTGTAGCCTGTGGAGCAGGAATCTCGTTAGAACCAAATCCCCATGCAGCATTTAACAGATATAAAACATATCCGATAGCAGCGGAAGATGCGATAACACCGATCATTTCACCAATCTGCTGAAGCTTAGGTGTAGCACCTACGATGAAACCTGTCTTTAAATCCTGTGAAGTATCGCCGGCGATAGCAGCAACGATACAGATAATACTACCAATACAGATAGCACCAATCATACCAGATGTTCCAGTAGTACCAGTAGCTTTTAAAAGTAATTAAAGTAGCGATTGCCATACCGGAAACTGGGTTGTTAGAAGAACCAATCAGTCCAACCATACGGGAAGATACAGTTGCAAAGAAGAATCCGAATACAACAACGATGATTGCGCCAAGTGGGCTTACTGGGAAAATAGGAAGTAACCAGATGGCAAGTGCGATAACTACGACAATACCAAGAATGACTGGCATTGGTAAATCGCGCTGTGTACGAGGTGCATCAGCATTGGCATGATTCTTTGCCATACTTCCCATTGCCTGCTTAAATGTGCTGACAATCAGTGGAGCACTTTTAATTAGACTAATGATACCACCGGCTGCAACGGCTCCGGCACCGATATATTTGATGTAAGTACCCCATAATGCACTAGGTGCGAGAGTGGAAATCGCCTCCGTTCCAGGGAAGACAGTGGCATCTGCACCAAATAATGCGATCATAGGCATAAGTACAAACCAGCTTAAAGTACCACCGGCAAGCATGTAACTGGAAATCTTAGGACCACAGATATATCCAACACCAGCAAGGGCAGGAAGTACCTGAATACCTACGGAAGAACCAGCGTAAGCTTTGATATCATAACCAATTTCACTAGGGAAAACCTTTATGCCATCAGCGATAAACTTATAAAAAGCAGCAATACCAAGACCGGAGAATACGGTACCAGCTTTGTTTCCTCCTTCTTCACCAGCAAGAAGAACCTCAGCACAGGCAGTTCCCTCTGGGAAAGGCAGCACACCGTGCTCTTCAACGATAAGTGCCTGTCGGAGTGGAACCATGAAACAGATACCAAGAATACCACCAACGAGTGCAACTAAAAAGATAGTTAAAATACTAGGAGAATCAATCTTTCCTTCTTTTGCCCATAAGAATAAAGCAGGAAGAGTAAAGATTGCTCCGGCTGCAACAGACTCACCGGCAGAACCGATTGTCTGAACAAGGTTATTTTCCAGAATAGAATTCTTACGAAGAATAATACGAATAATACCCATGGAAAGTACTGCAGCAGGAATAGATGCAGAAACTGTCATACCAACACGAAGACCGAGGTATGCGTTTGCAGCACCGAAAATAACTGCCAGCAAAATACCAAGAATTAAAGCGGTGACTGTAAATTCCGGAACCACCTGGTCCGCAGGAATATACGGTTTAAAATCGTTTTTGTTTTCCTTCATTACGTTTATCCTTTCTTTTTTACAATTTCCTTACAAAAACATAAAACTTATTATAACATTTATACAAAATGAAATAAAGGTAAAAAAATGTACTTTTTTTGCGGTTTATGGAACTTATTAGGTATAAATAATAACTATAAAGTAGTAGAAAATGGCTGTAAAATTAGTGGAATTAACTTTTTTGCGTACTTCTTCATTGACTTTCAGCTAAATAATGCAGAATATTTTTCATAACAAGATGACTCAGCGAACGATGTGGAGGTATCATCGAGTAAAGTCAATACAGGTCAATAAGAAATAGGTAATTTACATACCAAAATGTCAATGAGATATTCCTGATAAAAATTACCCCTTTTTTGCACAGTAAAAAGCGCCGGCACTGCAAGCAGGTCCGGCGCTTTTTACCCGATATCGGTTGCTGGTTGTCAACCGATACCGAAAAGATCCCAGCAGAAAATCTTGGACAGTTCGTAACGGAGTGTAATGCATCAAGGAATTTCGAGTAACTTGATTTGTTTTTGTTCGTCTCTGTCCGCGTTCTTCCGTGCGGGAATGATTTTCATCCGTTCAATAAGTTAATGCGCTGCATACGCATTTTATTGCACGTTAATCAAAAAAATTTTAAAAACTTTTTTGATATAGACTATTTTATTATGAAAACCTGTTTTCGTCAAGTTTTCAGGGGTTA
>OLVW01001880.1_pt1 | contig 16617 bp, 17 predicted proteins | sample 1673301 | NCBI WGS metagenome assembly OLVW01 (sample SAMEA3178941, study PRJEB25190) | human gut metagenome
CTATTCCGAGATCGTTTGCGGCAATGCAAAACACCGCGGCGGCAAACGTCACCGCGTGCACGGTCCGACACTGGTCATGCAGGCGCAGCCAGTCGATCTGATCGTGATAGGCGCGCGCCCACAGGCCAATATCGCAAAACTGCCGCAGGCCGATGCCGCTGCGCACAAAGTGCTTGTAGGCGTGCAGGATCAGATACAGCAGATGCTCGTGCGGCGGCATGGCGAGAAAACCGTCGATCTCGACGGGATGTAAGTCGGCAAAAAAGCGGTTCAGGTCGTCGTGGGCGTCCTCGGAGCTGTCAAACAGGTGCCGGTGCAGCTCGATGTAAAGCGGGCTGCCCTCTTTCGTATAGGACACCTCGTCCGCCGCGGCCAGCTCGTCCTCGGGCGTGTCGGTGGTCAGGCCATTGGCCAGCAGCCGCGCATGGCAGGCCGGAAACTCCGCCTCCGGGATGTAGAGATCGTCGTCCGCGCTGATGCGGTGATCCTGGAGCGGGTACAGCCGGCTGCACAGCTGCCCCTTGACCACGACGGGGTGCAGCCCCGCCGCGCGCAGGTCGCCATAGAGCGCGGCAAACTCCGCCGCGCGCAGGGTCTGGTGCAGTACCTGCCCGATGACCTGCTGCTTCACCGCCGCGAACAGCGCCGCGTTTTCCGCTGCGGCGGGCGCTTTGCGGGCCGCCTCGAACACGAGCGGCAGCAGCTTCTGCTGCCCGGCCAGCGCAAAAACAGCAGACCAGTCCACGTTTTCAGCGGGTATCTCCCCGCCGGAAACGGCCACTTTGGCGATATGCAGAAATTGTGTTTCGGTAGCGGTCAGGGTCATGTTCGTGTGCCGAGCCCTTTCTTTGTGTGATTCGATGGCGTGCGCGACAAGCAGCGACGCCGCACCGAGCAGCGCGCCGAGCGTGTTGCAGAGCACGTCGTCCGTCTCTGCCATGCCGAGGGAGAAGCGGTACTGCGCGTACTCGATCCCCGCGCTGAGCAGGCAGCCGGCAAGGGTTGTGACGCCGATCCGAAGCCAACGGTTCCACCGGCGCGGCAGGGCGTTCGAGAGCGTGAGGCCGAGCGGGAAGAAGAGAAATACGTTCATCAAAGCAGATCGATATGCTTCCGGCTGTTCTTTTGCAGTGTGAATAAATTGAAACGGCGTTAAAACAATATCGATGTTGCCTTCGGCACGGCAAAAGAGTGTGATATATGCAATTACAACGAGGCTTACAGCGAACAGAGTAAAGTTGATTGGTATTCGCTTACGGCCTGACCCCACTACTATAGGCCATATTACAGTTGCCACAAGTATTACAAATAAAACAAACGGCAGGGGAAGAGCATAGATGAATGTGAGCATATTTAAAAGCATTTATTCGCGGAGCTTGCGACGGGATACAACGAATCTCTTTATACGTCCCACGACAAAATAAAAACTGCTGCGGTCAAATAGGGAGTCTATCACAAAAAATGCAACCAAACAAACAATAGATACCCACAAAGCGTTCAACACCCACATGAAATAGTTTCCCATCCCCGAAAGATAGCGTTTGAGCCACCATACAAGTAAAACCATTACAGCCAAGTTGATCCCCCAGCGTCGATAGGTCTTCCACGGGAAGCGATTTAATATTTTTCTATTCGTATAAATGATGATATCATTTGTCCGGTAAAGCAATGCCACAATTGTACCAATAAGCACACCATAGATACCAATTTGGGTCACCAGAAAAACGGACACAGATAGATTGATTACACTTTCGAGGATAGAACGCCATTGCGTCTGCTGGAAATGTCCAGCAAAGTTAATAATTTGGCTGGATGTACGCCGGGCATACATCAGCACATAAAGCGCAGCAAAAAGATACGGAAGCCATGGATCAATATAATTAATATCTTTGATGCCGCTTGTGTAAAGTCGAATAAAAGAGGGAAAAAGAAGCAGTGTAATTGTAAAGAAAGCAAACGAAACACCGAGATAGTATGTTTCGTATACTTCTTGCAACTGCAAAAAGCGCTTTTTGTCGGAGTTGAAAGTTTGTCCAAGAACAAATTCCACACTGCTGCAGATCGTATCAATTACGTTCGCCACGCAACTGAAGATCATGCTATAGAGGGAGTATACACTGACGACTTTTAGGTCGCAAAAGGCCGTTAACAGAATTACGTCGGTATTATTAAAGATGAGGCCGGATACTTGGTGAACAATAACATATTTGCTTTGCTTAAGCGATGCATAATCCGGCTCTGCGCGCAGATCCAGCCAAGAATAGTTCTTTTGAACATACCACGTCAGATAAACCATCTGCATGAGATTAATAATGAAATAGACGCTTTGAACGGCAATTACATTGAAACCGGAAAGCAGCAGAATAATCTGGACTGCATGAGTCGCTACGTTGACGATCGTCGTTGCATTTGTTGTAATATAACTTTTACCATCAACACGAAGAAGAATGGTAAGTTTTCCTTGAAAGAAATACTTGATTACGCCAGACGTTCCTTGCAAAAGTATGATTGCAACGACTGTCCAGTAATTCAATTCAACTTTAATTACAACCGGATATAAAAAAGCGAGAGCAATGACAACAATTCCGTAAAGAACGCCTGTACGCTTAAAATAGCGATCTGTTGCCGACATAATTTGAGATGCGCGGGTATAATCGTTGCTTGCAATTGGGGCATACATTGCCTGCAGTGCAGCGGTTCCAATCCCTGCCTCCAAAAGTGCGACATACACAAAAACCTGCCGGATAGATGAAAGCAGACCGTTGACCTCTGATCCATAACTGACAATTACCAACCGCGGGATGATTATGCCCAACAACAGGGTTACAACCTGAGATACAATCCCAAATATGAAAATCTTAAAGCTCTTCTTGCTGTTGTTCATAGAATACAATCAACCCTGCTTCTGCAAATAATTTTGATATGGTAACTGCAGATTTACATACTTATAGTGTGGTGCGATTTGTTTTTCCTTGGGCTCGTGAAAATCCGTACGCTCATAGCGTGTTTCCAGATATTCTATGTAATCCCGGACGACCCGATAGTCCCTGCCTTCAAAAACAATATCTGTATAGTTTTCAAAAATAGTCGGCGCAAACGGTTTTGTATTGCAATACGCACCAAATAGCTCTGCATAGGAATAGTCTTTACATTTTCCCAGTCTCTCGGCCCACCGTTGAAAAAAAGTCAGATAAGCACGACGATCCTTTAACATGGTTTTCAGCACAAAATTCCGGACTCTTTGCTTTAGTCCATCGGCATTGACCTGTCCGATCATTACGATCTGTGACAATTTCCATAGCTGCACGTCGATCTTTCTGCGCCAATCATTAGGAATTCGATCATAAACTGTGATGTCTAAAAACACTCCCGAAATTGTTCCGTCTTGCTGGATAATGGTTGTATTGTCATTCATGATCTTTGTGAATGTGGTTGTAAAATCATCCGAAAGCTGAAAACTGTGAATTGAAAAACCAATTGGCAATTCACGTGGAGCAACAGAAAGAAAGCGATTATAGTTTTCGCGGGTCATCATTAGGTCGATGTCATCATCCCAAGGAAGACACTTCCCATACAGATGGGCCCCCACTACACTCCCGCCGCAAAGGGAGTACTCAATAGCGTACTTGCGACATATTTCGTCAACAATACTTAGTATTTCAAGACACTTTAATTGAATCGGCCGCACTTCGTTTTCCATTGGATTGAATCTCCAAGTTCATTTTAGTAGATAACTTATTCTTGTCTTCCAATAAATCTCGTGGTCCCATAAAGCCTGCCGCGCACGTTTTCGGATATAACGCTGCATGCCTTTCAGCCTTGGCATGATAATCCGACGCTCTTCGCTGTCCAAATCAGATAGTCTGGATGTGGCCTCGTTATACTTCAAAAGGCAGATATCCATCAAAAAGGCAAGACTGTGTTTTTTTAGCTCCGGATACGATGCAATGACAGTTTCGTACATTTGATCATGGATGGCAAAAGAATCTGCAAGGCTGTCGATCTTTAAGCCTCCATGAGTGGCACTCCCCGGTCGAACGGTATTCATATAATGGGCCTTATGTACGAAAATCACTTTGCTGACATGCATTGCATATTCCGTCAAAAAAAGCACGTCTTCTGAGGAATGCAGGCCTTCTGCAAATTTGAGTTCGTGTTTTTGAAGCAAATCGCGATGGAAGAGCTTATTGACAACTCCTAAGCGCACGGTAGGCGGCATATCAGAAAAGCGCGACATGAGCTGTTTTTGCGTCAGGATCTCATTTTCAGCATTTACATATAAGCGGCGCTGATCGACTTTTCCATCTTCGTCAACATAGTTATACCCACAGACCGCAAGCTCGGCACCAGTCACATTTATGGCATCCAGCATCTCCTGGTACATATTCGGTACAATAAAATCATCAGGGTCAACAAAGCCTATCCATTCGCCTCTTGCACAAGCAAGACCTGCGTTTCTAGCCGCAGAAACCCCCGCGTTTTTCTGGTGAATCACGGTAACCCGTGCGTCTTTTTCTGCATAAGCATCGCAAATTGCGCCACAGCCATCTGGTGAGCCGTCATCTACCAAAATTACTTCCAAATCTCGATAGGTTTGCCCCAAGATGCTGTCAATGCAGCGACGAAGGTATTTTTCTACATTGTAAATGGGAACGATAATACTAATCATTGTTAACCCTTATTTTTCGCTTTCCAATTAAAAATGGGAAATACTTAGTTAGTATAGCATTTACCGGAATCAGCAGCACTGTCGCAACTGCAACACTAATCAGCGCCAATATCAGCGACAGCAGGCTTCCGCGGATAATTGTAATGTCCAGTTTACTGTAGAGAATGAATGTTGCATCAATAATAATGCGGTGCAATCCATACCACACAATGCTGTTGGCTCCGAGATACGCCAATTTGTGCAGGGAAAAACGCTTTGAAATCAAAATCGTTGCAAAAATGCCGGCACATGCACCAACAACAAAGAAAACAGGGTTGCCAAACCGGTTGCTATACCAGTCAACACTTTCTGTTGCGATAAACGCAAGCCAAGATATTCCAACATGAACAATCACCGCAGTAATAATTATCGGCAAACGAAGTTGCTTGTTAGAAATTAAAGGATCGGCTTTCGCTTGGTACCAAAGTCCTAATGACATAAAGCTCATACCGAGTACGGCAAGATCAGCATTCCAAGGCAAGTCTATTTCAATCAAGGCCCTATAGGCAAAGAACAGGACGATTTGTACTCCCGCAGTAAGAAGCCAGATGTTTTTCTTACTGTCAACATATATACATATATATTTATGGACGATCCATGTTCCTAACTCCGCAAGGAAAAGGCACGGCAAAAACCACAGGTGCGTATAACGAATCTGCAACAAATATGATAGAAGTGCGTCGAATACACCAAAAGAATTGTTGTGCGTAACAGCACTTACCCAATTATAAATGGAGATTAAAATCGAAAAGAACCAATAAGGTACCAGGAGCCCTTGGACTTTCTTTTTAAAAAAAGATTTGAAATCTGCATAATACTTGAACGTACAGCCAGAGAGAAAGAAGAACAGAGCCATATGACAAGAATAACACCAAAAGACAAACTTCCAGTCAAGATAGTTGTGTCCCAGCATTACCATCAAAATGCCGATGCCTTTGGCCGTATCAATCCACTCGATTCGTTTTGCGACTTCACTCATTCGTCCGCAGAGCCTCATTTCCATTTAAAAAGCCGACATAATCAAACTGATCGATCGGGCGAGTCCCTTTCCAGTCATTATGATCTGTTACAATACCAACACAATCGTCTTTTTCGTAACCGGAGATATAAAAGCAACTGGGGTGTTTTTCATCCGGTAAATGCGTGAACATTACTTTGCGATAAGGCAATTTCTCAAAGCGATCTTTCAATTCATCCGTCATCCCGTCGCGATCCGTTGCCATAATCGCTATATTATTCCAGTTAATGCGTTGCTTTCTCTGGTTCCAAATTCTCTGTGCTTCCTCTACAGAAGAGTAGTGGACAAGAAATAGCAAAATGTCCCCAAGATACGCTACAGGATAGCTCACGCCTTTTGTCACGGCTGGATCTACGCATTCAACCATGGTATCAATGCTCAGATAATGCGGGAGATTTTCACAAAATTTAATAAAGTCTTCGGCTGGGATAAAGAGATTTACCGTAGGGGAACGAAATTGCAACCCCAGATCATGAGAGACAATTCCACCATTACAGTTCGCAGAAATAATGGTAACATCATTTGTGCGCAATCGATCACGCATAGCTGCGGTCACCTTTTTGCGATTTCTTTGCCAGCAGGCATTTTTTATCTTTCTGGACAGTTTCTTTATCATCTTGTTTCCTCAAATGCTGATTCAATTATAGCCGTAACTTCTTTCGCAGTATCTTCTATAGAGTATCCAGCTTCTATCAGCTTCTGCGAAACATCACATCTTGGTTTCTGGCAGGCACGCAGTATAATTTGAGCCCACTCCTGCGCTGACTCCCTTAAAGGAACATATTCCACCAATCCGGTTATGTTGGCGTCCAGAGAAACTTCTGTCGAAACAACACAGGGAAGACCTGCAGCCTGTGCTTCTACCAGAACGAATGGCAAGCCTTCAAATAGTGACGGCATCATCAGGCAGTCGAATGCAGAATACCATTGGTTTACATCATCGCGAGCGCCAAGAAGATGGACGCGCTCCGTCAAATGCGCTTTTTCAATGGCATCCGCAACTTGCGTTCTGAGTTCACCGTCACCAATAAAGACAACATGCACGCTTGAATCCAGCAGGCAAAGCTGACGAGCAATCTCAACTGCAAAGAGAGGGTTCTTTTGTGGATCTAATCTGCCAACGCAGCCGATAATAGTTGCAGCATTGCTTTTAATCTCAGCGCGACAGCTTATTCGTGACGCCACTGAAAAGGCATATTTCTTTAAAGAAATACCATTTTTGATTATCGTGAATCTACGATTTCCAAACATCCAGTTTCCAGCAGCTTTCGAACACGCAAAAAGGTGTGTTGCATAGCAGTGTAACTCGCTGCGGTTAATCCTTTCTGTCAACCGATGGAATGCCGTCATTTTGACCTGGTTATCCGTGTTATGGGAGTGGATAATTCGAACAGGAATCTTTGCCGCTTTTGCAAAGCGCAGCATATCGATACTGACAATATCACAGGTGTTGTAATAGAGTACATCAAAATGGTTTTCTTTGAAAAAACGCGTCCAGAATTTCCAATAGCGGATATAGTTATGTCGATTCGGCGGGCAGTTCCAATCCACTCCATTTAGTTTCATATGCGGAAGGCAATAAATGACTTCAAACTTCTCTGGCAGGTTATCACACAGATTAGAAATAAAGGCTTCTACTCCGCCTTTATCCGTACTCATTCCAACCATAAAAAATCGAATCATAGCGATCTCCTCAGCTTGCCAACTATGCGTGATGCTAAATTCAGCAAATTCAGTCGTCTTGTTTTAATGTCGATCACTTCAAAGGACTCTGTCGCGTTATAGGTGTGCAATCCATCGAGCACAATCCTCCGGGAATAATGCAGATCCTGCGGCGATATCATATCAATGCATTTTTCTGAAAAAAGGCCGTGAACGACAGAATACTGGTAGAATAAAAGACCTTTTCCGTAATCACCTCTGCAATTCTGCGCAGGTCGAATGTGCATGCCGCTGTAGAGAAAGTGTTTGCCAGCAGGGCGACGTAGTCCTGGGTCTTCAACTTGAACAGCACAGTCGTTTTCGCTGTTCTGTAGGTCAAGCAACATCAGTCTATATTCTTCTGAATCTGATACATCATATGTAAGCGCGTATGTGTGCTGCTTCCAAATAAATGGTGTTGTGTCCCCGAATACGACATTTTCCCGCAGAATCGTTGATGCTTCCCATTTGTCCGGAAACGCAACCGCCCGATAAAGATGCAAGTCTCCTTTCGCACCGGATTCCGGCATAACATAAACATTACCATCGCGTTCGAAGATATACGGATACGAAAGATGATAGTCTTCTTCAATTACTTTTTTCCAGCGTCCGAAACGTACCCCGTTCCATTTGCAGTAGCCAATCACACCTTTTCGCGTTATATAATCATACAGCTCTGCAAAAATATAAAGTTCACCATTATAATTGAAAATGAACGGATCTGCAGCCCAATAACGAAAACTATTTTTGAGTATAATAAAAGGCGTACCCCTATCTTCCAGCAATGATGCAACTGGCCTGTTTCGCCATGCAATATTCCAACTCTCTGCGAATAGCGGAGTTCGTTCCAACATACTCTGTTCTCCTATTTCTTGTGCCGCTTAATTATTTGAAAGCAATCCTTACCAAACGTTTTGTGAAACGGCCGGGTAAGTCTGCTACGGATGCGTGCAGACGTTGATAAGGCGCTCTTCGCATACCAGTGGATTGAAAAAGTGTTGGGGGTAATACGAAGATTTCCGGTGGCATCGTCATACGGATTTAAAAACTCGGACGGCAATATCTCTGCACCGAGGACACTCTGACGAAGCCCATTCCGGACAAGTCCCAGTGTTTGCAACGCATTGGTGTTCAATGTAGGACAACCAATCAGTGCTAATGAACCATCATCACTTGATAGGCGCGTATACTCATCGCGTAATGCCTTAACCGTAGGATGCCCCGCCTCAGCTCCGAAGCCAAGACCCGTCGCAACATAGCTATCATTTTCAAAACCATAAAAAGCTGGATAATTTAATAGCCCCTCCAATGACCGAATCAATTCTACATCCGTGTCAAGATAAATGCCCCCAAACTGCGCAATTATATCCAGCCGGATATAATCGCTCAAGAATGCCCATTTCTTATTATCGCAACAGTATTTCGTGTAAGGATGCTGCGTGGCATCATACGTATCCTCGTTCCACTCGCGAATCTCAAAATCCGGGCAGAACTTCTTCCAGCTAGCGATGCACTTTTTTGCAAGTGCTGGCTTTTCTCCGCGGCCAAACCAACAATAGTGAATGATTTTTGGTATCATAGTAAAAGTTCAATCGCAAAATGCAATATACCCCTCTGTAGCATTTTCTTTGTGATGAATCGTGCCGGGATTCCCCAGCACAACAGAATGATCAGGAACATCAAAGTTTACAAAGCTGTTGGGCGCAATCATCACGTCGTTTCCAATTTTAATATTACCGATAATTGTTGCGTTGATGCCGACGTAAACTCGATCACCCAAAACTGGAGCACCGCAGCGTTTCCCACGATTTTCCGAGCCAATCGTGCATCCTTTATGCAAACTGCAACAATCGCCAATCACAACGCCGCTGCGACCGTAATGTTATAGGGATGTCCAAGGTACAAGCCTTTCCCACAGTGTTTTGGACGTATCTCAAGACCGTATTTTTTAGAAAAGCTATGTAATATATATGTATATGTATATATATTTACAACAGGAATACGAGACTTTTCGGAATACCTTCGATACCACCACATATAACGAAGATTATGTCTCAAAAGGATCTGAAAGTGATCTCGAAAACTTCCGCTGTAGTGTCTACCTGTCATTCTGAGAAAATCGGCCTGAAAGGTTTTATTCACCATGGAAATTCCTCACTTTTTCCCTGATATACCCCGTCAGCAGCCACCCCGCTGGTGTACACAGCACCGTCAGCAGCTTTTTGGGGGATTCCCTGATATAGTTCCGATTCCCGGCAATCTGGCTGCTGGAGCAATAGTGAATGCAGTCCATCACCAGGCGCTTGAAAGACTCCGGGTATTGCATCTTCACCGTGCGCCAGAAAGCAAAGCCCTTTGGGTTTCGCAGATATTGCCGGAGTATGTTGTTGCTGGAGCCATCCGGCTGGTACTCCACATTACATAGTACCTCGTCCAGCACCGCAAGCTTATAGTCCTGATCGATCAAAAGATACTTGTAGGCAAGGCTGACATATTTTTCGCCCTCGAACACAGGATACTCCGGATAGGCATTAATCACATCCGTGCGGTAGACCAGCTTTTTGTCACCAGCCCCGCCCGCCGCGTAGTAGCCGGAAATGGTCGTTTCGGATAGTCCGTCCGGAAAACCTTTTCCTATGATCTTTCCATCGAAATCCGCATCAAGGCCGACAAGTCCGGCGTAGCCCTTCCTTTTGACCTCGTCCCACCTGCGCAGGATCTTCTCCACTGCTCCGTCTGCCAGCATGTCGTCGGAATCGATGCAGGTGTTCAGCTCCGTGTGGATATTGGCATAGGCCACGTTGTGGGCAGTGTGCATGCCGCCATTTTTCTTATAGATATATTGAATTTCAAATCCGTTGTCGCGGCTCTGCCAATCGCGCACCAGTTCAGCTGTGTTGTCCGCAGAGCCGTCATCCACGATCAGCCAGATGAAATCCTTGCAGCTCTGGCGGCAAAGGCTTTCATAGGTACGCGGCAGCGTATGCGCCCGATTGTAAGCGGGTGTGAAGATGGTGAGGATGGAATCAGCAGTTTTGTTCATAAGCATTCAAATAAAACTCCTGTAGTTTTACAGCTTCTGTGGTGATATCAAAGCCGTGCGCGGCAATTTCCTCGTGGCGATCCGTTCGCAGGATTGCTCGCTTCGCAAGAATCTTCTCCGCCCACTTTTCTTCCGGAGCAGACAATTTCTCAGAATCGACAAGGTCTGTCAGGTATGCTTCATGTGGAATTGTATCCGAAACAACGCAGGGTAATCCGGCAGTTTGCGCTTCAACCAAAGCAATCCCTAACCCCTCGTACAACGACGGAAACACAAACACATCCATAGCTTGCATCAGGTCGGCCACATCGCTGCGCACGCCGAGAAAACGCACACGTTCCGCGATGCCAAGCTCCTGCGCCTTGGCCTGAATTTTCGGCATTCCCTCGCCGCCGCCGACCAGAAGCAAAACCGCGTCGGGCTCTTTTTTCAGCAAGGCGGCAAAGATGTCGAGGAGGAATGGATGGTTTTTAGGTTGACTAAACCTTCCCACGTGTCCAATCGTGAATTCGTTTTCAAGGCCAAGCTGCCGCCGCATTTCTTGGCGCTTGGTTGGGCCATAGGTGTAAGCTGCAACATCTATAGCATTGTTGATGATCTGATATGACGCTCCACCAAACATCCAATCGCCCGCATCTTTGCCGCAAGCGAAAAGATTGGTCGCATATTCAGGGATGCTCCGCTTATACCACAGCTTGATGGGATATTTCAAATTCTTATCCTGATTAGCACTGTGGCTGTGTGCAATCCGAACCGGGACATCATGCTGCTTGGCCGCCTTCAAAATGACGGAGCTCAGGCAATCCTGATGAACATGAACCACCTTGTATTCCGTGTGTTCATCAAAGAAGCGATTCAGCGCAGATAAATAGCTTTTGCTCCACGGTACAAGACGCGGCAAGCGGTAGATTCTACCGTCAAGAGCCTCAATCTCATCATCAAACGCCGCCCGCTCCTGACGGTGTACCAGAAAATCAAACTGGATCTTCTCTCTGTCAATATGGCGGTAATAATTCATGAGCATGGACTCCAGACCGCCGCGATCCATGTTGGTCACGATATGTAGTACTCTTACCATAAGTTCTTCCCTAAGAATCCCGTCAAATCACTGGCGTAATAGTAGTTACCTGCTATGGTTGCCTGATAAGTAAAGTAAACCAGATAGCAACCGATACATATGATTGATAAAGCCCTCCGATCATGAGGTGCAAAGCAATGCTTGATAAGCCATGGCAGCAACAGGAGGTTATACACCTGAAAATACATCGGCATGCGCCCTACCAAAATGCCGTTTGTATAGGAAGACAATGCGTACAGCAGTGCACAAACCAATGACATATTGACACACAAATTTAAGTACTTGTCCTTTTTTGCTCGTATAATTTGTCTTCCAGCGAAAGCAATTACAACAGGTACAAATGCAACGATTGTTCGAATCATATTTGATCCAGCAGACTCATCGAATGTTTCTGCATAGTCTTGGGCGACTGTTTCAGTCAGAACATCCACAAATTGATCTGCGTTTGCAATGGCAACAGCAATAGCGACAGTCAAAAGAATCATTTTCCAATCCCATGGTTTAGAGAACATCACTATCACGATAAAGGGGAGCGCGTACAGTGCAGAACTATGCACAAGTGAAAGCAGCAAAACCACAAGAAGATATCCCCATCTCTTTTTCTTATCTATCAGCCAGCCAGATAGCGTAAAGAGGATGGAAATAACTATAAACTGCCGGGTTCCATTCATCAGCCAAGTGAATATGCTCATAGCCATAAAGAGGAAAAGTGCAAAAAAGGGAGAGTCCGAGTGTCTATAAATCTGGCGAACAATACATAGGCCACTCAATAAAGCTATTGCAAACAGCCAATAATGATAATTGTCACCAAATACGTGCTTAAACACTCCCGACGCAAAGTAGAAGAGTTGATCTTTGTCATAACCTTTTGTGTATTCCCAAATTGAGCGAAGCGAAGTTGCTGGAATGTCATCATAGGTGCGAATATATGCAGCTGTATCTACAAACTGCGTCCTGATACCCGTCCAGAAAATAATATAAAGCATCGGAAGGTAAACCCAGAACTTGCATTTTGCAATTCTTCCATTTGCATTAATTGCTGGTCTTGTCAGATGATTTCCGACAGCACATAAGGCAATAACCGCAATCATTGACCAGTATATAATCATTTATAATTTTCTCCAATGAAAGCTCGATAGTGTGTTGCAACTATCACTAGAAATATATACATTCTAATTCTTTTTGCACATTAACGTCCGCATAGGGCTGCGCTTTTTCGCATCCCGCTTGTCCCATACAAGCAGCCAGCGCAGGATCATCTAACAGGATTGAGATTGTTTCCGCGAACGCATTTACATCCGTCGGAGGCATCATATAACCGGTTACGTCCGGCACGATCAGCTCACGATGTCCGCGGTTGTAAGATGCAACAACAGGCTTGCCCAGCAGCATCGCTTCGACAATATTCATCGGCAGGCCTTCACGGTAGCTGCAGGAAATAATCACGTCCGCAACATTGGCATACCGCTCCAAATCGGTGCGGTAACCGAGAAACTCCACGCAGTTTTGCAAACCAAGCGCAGTAACCTCCGCCTGCAATTCCGCTAGCGTCGGGCCGTTTCCTGCCAACAGCAGCTTCGCCTTCGGTTGCTGCTTAATTAGGATTTTCAGCGCCCGGATCGCTGTGATCTGATTTTTATTCGGCAGTAATTCGCCGGTGCAAAGCAGCAGCTTGTCATCCTCTGCATAGCCAAGCTCATGCCGCAGCTCCGCACATTCTGCTTCGGACAGCTTACGATACTTTGCAGCGTTTGCACCGACACCGTGAATGCGCTCCACCCGTGTGGAGAACTTCGCCGAAGCAAGGTCATAGTCCTCCTGCGTAATGGTGATGAGCTTGTCCGTATAACGGCACATGAACTTCTCCACCGGATACCAGATGAGCCAGTTTTTCTTCGGCGCACCCTTATAAAAGTGGAAGCCATGAGCGGTGTAGAACACCTCGGTGCCGTGTTTGCGCACTTTTCGCGCAGCCAGCCGTCCCAATACGCCGCCGACCGGCGTGTTGCAGTGGATCACGTCGTAGCCGCCATCATCAATGATCTTTTTGAGCTGTTTATAGGCACCAAGATTTTTGGGCGAAAACGGCGAGCGCTGGAACGGCACGTCAAAGACCTGCTCCACGAAGTCCAGCTTCAGGCCATTCTTTTCGGCAAGATTGTTCCGCGCCGCCACACAGACTTCGCAGCCGTGCTCGTGCAGCATCGTAACAAGCGGCTTGTGGAACTGGCAGATATGCGATTGTACGGTAGCGACAAGCAATACTTTCATATCTTGTCTCCTATCAGCGCTTTACTGATTATCTCACACAGTCGTTCCCGATTCCCGTCCCCCACAAAGCTGTTATGCGGGGTCAGGAGCACGTTTTCCATATCCCACAGCGGGCTGGTTTCGGGCAGCGGTTCTTCTTCAAACACATCCAGCACTGCGTGGCCGCCGCTTTGCAGCCATGCGGTAAGGGCTGCTTCATCTGCCAGTGCGCCGCGGGCTACGTTGACAAATATCGCATTGGGATGTAGGCGGTCAAAAACCGCTTTACACACAATCCCGCGCGTTTCCAGCGTCAGAGCGATGCAGCAAATCAGGATATCGCACACCGCCGCAGCATCCGGCAGCGCATCCAGCGGCAAGACCGCATCAAAATCCGGCAGCACCCGCACCGTGCGGTTCACACCGGTAACATGGCAGCCAAAGGCCTTCAGCCGCTTTGCAATCTCGCGTCCCACGTCGCCGCAGCCGAGGATGCACGCCCGCTTACCGGACAGCTCCAGCAGGCCGCGATGCTTTTCCCATTTGTGCTGCGCCTGATTCGCCGCAAAAAAGCGACTCTGCTTATATAGCTGCAAAATGCCGCCGATGGCGAACTCCGCCATTGGAACGCTGTACACGCCCGCAGCGTTGTGAAGCTCAATGCCATGAGCGCGGACATAGTCCAGCGGCACACGGTCAAGACCCGCACTGGTGAGCTGAATCAGCCGCAAATTGGTGAAACGCTCGATGGGGTTATACAGGAACAGGCCGTTGCACACGACCGCTTCATAGCGTTCCGGCTGCTCCACCGGAATACGCTCATCAGGATGCACAAACACCCTGTGCCCGACGGTCTCCAGCGCTGCAAGCTCCTCACTATTCAGTTGAAACGCGCCGGTCACGAGAACGTTCATGTGTCCATTCCTCTCACGATTTTGTCCACGCAGGCACACACCCTGCGGTGGTTTTCATCAAACTGCTCCTGCGTCCAGGCAGCGCACTCGCGCTCCACACGACGAACATCCGCCACACCCTCCGTAAAAATACGCCGAATGTCATCCAAATCTGTGACCTTGCTCGTATTGCAAAAGCTGCGGGACAAAATGACATACTGGGAACCCAGCCGATAATGCTCACCGATGATATATTCCGCCGGAAGCGCCCCCGAACCGGGGCGGCCAACACCGCCAAATCCAAACGGTAGCCCTGCCGCACGGAGTTGGGTACACAGCCTGTCCACCGTGCCGTCTGTCAGAAGTTGAAACAGGAATTTTCGGTGATAGCACAGATGCAGGTCGTTGAGGCCAATGTGCATCTGGTCGACGCCCTGGACGCGCAACGCATCTGCCAAGTGCTCCGCCGCCGCGTCCGTTTCCAGCAGCGGCATGACTTTCGCGCGGCCGCCAACCATCTGCACAAGCTGACGCAGGTCCTCCGCCGTGCGCCACATGGGCAGCATAATCACATCCGCACCGTTGGCGACAGCAGCGTTGATCTCTGCCTGTGAATCAGGGTTGAGCGGGTTGACGCGCGCCATGATCTCCGCTCGATCGCCAATGGCGCTGCGAACCGCCGCAATATCCGCCGGAACATGGTGAGACTGCACAGTGTCCATGCCGCCCTGCCGCTCTGCCTTTCCCAGCACCTCCATGTCAATGAAGATGCGGTCAACGCCGGCATCCACCGCAATTCTGGCGACGGCCGGATCGTTTGTGATATACATCAGTTTCAGCATTTGCTTTCCCTCAGGCCGTCGCACCGACGTTCTCGTTGTCCTCATTCCGAAGCACTTTCAGACAAGTGAGCGCCAAGATCTTGATATCGAAAGCAAGCGACAGATTTCTCGCGTAATACACGTTCATCTCGATACGGCGCGGCCACTCCACCGTTTTTCTCCCGTTGACCTGCGCCCAGCCGGTGATGCCGGGGCGAACGTCAAACATATGCAGCTGCTCTTCGGTGTACTGCTCGAGCGGCCATGGATGATAAGTCAGCGGCGGACGCGGCCCTACCAGCGCCATGTCGCCCTTGAGCACATTCACACACTGCGGCAATTCGTCGATGCTGGTTTTTCGAATAAAACGGCCTACCGCCGTTACCCGCGGGTCGCCTTCCCCACTGTAGACACCGCTGCCGGTGTGTTCTGCACCAACGGTCATCGAGCGAAATTTATAAATGGTAAACGCTTTTCCGTGCAGCCCCAGACGCTGCTGCTTAAACAGCACCGGCCCTGGAGAGGTCAGCTTGATCGCAGCCGCTGTTGTAAGCAGCAGCGGTGAGAGCGTGACCAGCGCAGTAAACGACAGGACCGTATCCATCGCGCGCTTTCCGAATTGCTGATACATGGTTCCCATTCGTCCCATCCTTTCAGATCTCTTGGTGATGCATTTCACGTGTGGTTACCCCACGACCGTAGCTTCCTGCGGCAGGGTCTGTCCGTCCGGCGCGTGGAACGTCGGCACCATTTCGCGCAGCTTTGCGCGCAGCGCGGGCTCATCCGTCTCCGGGATGGCGCGCAGCAGCATGAGGTTCTCCTCAAAGGCCGCGGGGTCAAACGCGATCTCGTGGCCGATGTAGATCAGGTCGTTTTTCGTCTTCTGCATGCCCTCGCCGCTGAGCAGCAGCTCCTCATAGAGCTTCTCGCCCGGACGCAGGCCGGTGTACTCGATGGGGATATCGACATCCGGCTCAAAGCCGGACAGGCGGATCATGTTGCGCGCCAGATCGTCGATGCGCACCGGCTCGCCCATGTCGAGCACGAAGATCTCCCCGCCGCGGGCACTGATTTGTTGCTGATATAACATTACTTAGCTTTGCCT
>OLVW01001884.1_pt1 | contig 16584 bp, 20 predicted proteins | sample 1673301 | NCBI WGS metagenome assembly OLVW01 (sample SAMEA3178941, study PRJEB25190) | human gut metagenome
CATACTCGCTTGCCTGTCTGAAACCACTCTTACCATAAAAATCAATATTTCCTTCATGATATTATATTTTACAAAATCATCCAATGACACCGTCTCATACTTTTCAGGCATTCTCTCTTTATCATCCTCCGGCATATCATGATCTGATGCCTGCTCACTATCCTGTTGCTTCATCCGCTCCACAATACAGTTAAAAATATCTTTTTTGCTCTTATAATGATGGTATAATCTCCCTTTGTCATACCAAGTTCTCCTGCTATCTGGCTGACTGAGACAGCGTCGTAACCATCCCTGGCGAAAAGATTAAGTGCCGCAATTAATATTTCTTCTTTTCTATTACTCATACTAATAACCTCCGGGCAAAAAATAAACGACCGTTTACACTTTTATTTTAGTAAACGTTCGTTTATTTGCCAAGGCTTCATTTTTTAACATTTAAGCAAAACCTGAAATGTTCTCATATCGGCTTTTACACGAAACAAATAAACTATAGCCGAACGGTATATTTGTTTGCATAATATACCATCCGGCTATGCCTATCATAAATAAATTTACTTACTAACAGAAACATCCATAATACAATCTGTCTGATCATAATCTATAGAAACACTATATCCATCATCCCGCTCCGCATCGTAATAATCCTCATCTTTATCTGCGTCCTTTGTATATCCCCTTTCCTTGCATAAATCCATATATTCCTCAAATTGTGACTCTGATACTCCATACACATCAAAGCATAGATAATCATCCAGATCTAATGTTACTTTTATAACTTCTGCTTCCGGCTTATCAATCTCTGTTCCAATCTCTTTTTCTGTCCATTGTACGGCCTCTTCACTATCAGATTCCAAGGAGTATTTCTGTGATTTGAAATCATAATATTCTGTATATAATCTACCATTACTTACGAATTCTATTGTTGCAATATCCGGCTGCATAAGTTCCAGATGTGCTTTATCCTTTAAATAATAAATTCCAGAAAAATAGTGACATGGTACATTAGATACTTCATCTCCTTCTTTCACCAATCTTTCTACACTTGTATTCATTCCAATTGTTTCTTCTTTTATTTTAATCATATCGTCATCACTCAAATTAAATTTCTTCTCTATGTCCGAATAAAACTTTTGTTTTTCTTCTTCCGTTATTCCCTCTTTTTCAGTATAGCCCAGGCCGAAATAAACAATGTCCAACTTTGAATTGTTTACATAATTCATCACAATATGTCTGTCTCCATCTATTATTCCTTCTCCTACATTCCAATCAATATCCTCAATTTTTACAGTTTCAGAGTCTGTTTTTTTATTATCTTTTTGCTCTTGATCTGTTCTTACACTGTGACAACCTGCTAGCAACATGATTGCCCCAATAAATGTTGTGATTATAATTTTCTTTTTACTTCTCATTTGTCTTCCCTCCATTTTCAGATTTTCCATTAATGCTATTAATATAAACTCTCGCCTGTTGAATAAGTTCCGTCATTTTTTCTGTTTCACATTCAAGCATTCTCACATGTACTTCCATCGCATCTTTTCTTACATTATCAGGTGCATCTATAATTTCTTTTACCTCCTCCAGTTTAAACCCAAGCTGTTGTAAGAAACGAATCATTTGTGCTCTCTGAAACGCCTGCTCATCATATAGCAAATGACCATATTTATTTTTTGCCGAAGGCTTCAATAAACCAGCCTGCTCATAACATTGAATACTTCTTCTTGAAACATTCAATCGTTCACACATTGTTCTTAAAGTCATTAGTTCCATATACATCCTCCTTCAGCCTAAATCTGCACGTTACGTGCTGTCAAAGGCTTTTATGATTTTTTATTTCATAAAAGAGAATGTTTTTTTCGCGAACCATTTCCCATGCTACAAATTATTCGGTTATGTCCCTCTTTGTATCTTCAATTAATTCATTCAGTTTTTTCATGACTCTCTCAGGTTTATTTCTAACCAGAAGATTTCTCAGTTCTTCTAAATCTCTTAACAATTTTCTGTTAAATGCTGTAAATATAACTGTATTATCTTCCACTTCTCTATGCATTTCATTTGTCTCCTATTCAAATTCTAATTTTACTTTTCCGTTTGTTATGATCTTTCTGATGCTATTTCCAGATTAAATCTGCACGTTACGTGCTGTCAAAAAATTTTTCTCTTATAAAAGAAATTGTATTTTTCGCGAATATGAGAAGCTCTGAAAGATATTCATGAATTTGAAATCTGTCAGGCATGGGACAAAATGCCACATCTTGTTGAATTTACAGAGAACTCGAAGATCGTCATAAGTTTCCAAATTCAAGTAATCCATCTTCTGTCACTATTCCAGAAGAATCATTTGCTAATATTCTTGTATTGACTTTAGAAGATGCATCGTGATATGTTCGTTGTTTCTCCTTGCTGACGTACTTGCCCTCGGACAGATCTGTGTATCTTACATGCTTGAGTTTATCTGCCTCCGTGCTGTTCTTCTCGTCAATCTTCGCCTGTATCTGTTTGTACAATTCTTCTCCTAACAGTTCCTTTAATTCCATTGTTCCATCCTTTCTTGGCTTTAATTGTAGCCACACATGGCAGTTATCACTCTTGCCTGAGTTATTTTATCGTCACAGTTTTACCGCCTTAAGCCGATTTTGGGCATAAAAAAAGACCATGGTAAAAACACGGTCTGAATTATCTGCTATTCCGTTTCTACTCCACTATTACCCAGTCTTCAGCAAGACAATCGTTTATACTCGGCACCCACATGGAGTGTGAACCATCAACACATCTGATCTGCAGATATGGGTTACACTTGAATAAGTCACCCTCGCTGATTCCCCAGGCTTCTGCGGTCTGCTTGTTACATGGTATGCCATCAGGATATCCCTTCTGGAATACAACAAACATTCCTTTGCCATTCCAACCCTTTCTTGCAACTCTGAAGCCCTTCTTGAACATTTCAAGAGCAATCCCAAATGTCATGTTGTCACATGGTCTGTATGCTTCGTTAAACTGCTTCTCCGGCGACCAGCTCTCATATCCATCTGAATATCTTACGAGATAGCCTTCATCTGCTGGATTTTCTTCCGCTGGAATCTGCCATCCTCTGTAATTGTTATAGTCGCCTCTTGTCATCGGTCTTGCCTCAATCTGTTTTGTTCCAATGTACTTCTGCATTCTTTCATCCTCCTATTTTTTGCATAAAAAAAACACCATACATCTCTGTACAGTGCTCGTAATCCATCTAGCATTATTTTCTATTCTTCTCCTATGTGTCTTTTGCCGGGTTTATATAGTTCTTCTATAACTCCATTGGCTATATCTCCGCCTACGTATCCTGGACCATACAACTTGTCTAAATGAGATAAAAATTCTGCATCACGAGGCAAAGTACCAAACTTTTCTCTTTGTTTATCATATTCTTCATACGATGTAATATTTAAAAATTCTTCTTTTAAATTCATTTTAAAGACTCCTCTACTAACCCGATTTCATATGTACTAAGGATTGTTTTATCTTTTTGATACACTCTGAAAAGCTCTGAGGTGGATTCCAATAAAAATTCAGTTTTTATACTTCCATCCGGATTAACAGCATCAGATATGCGGCTAACATATAACCTGCCTTGATATTCGCTAATAAATTTATCGCCATGCAATATATAAATATTGAATTTTTCACCTGAATCATTTTCATATATTTCCGAAGTAATATCTGCATCGCTTAATCCTTCAGTCAAATATTTCATGTATTCTTCCACAACTTTAGGATCCAGCATACGTTCTTCTATCAGATGTCCAAATTCATGGTCTATATTCTCTTTCTCAGCACCTTTGGCAACGTTGATAACGCCTTTTTTCACATCACAACTACTGCCATTCTGACCCATATTAAAGGTTACATCAGCCATCGCTTTCTGCACTTTATCCGGCAACTGTGAATATGCGTCAACAACAGCTTTTTCATCTCGAATAATGTTGACATCCGACTTTGACGCTTTAAACATTATATCTTTTATATTATCACCATTTTTTGTATTAGCAATATCTTTTTCATGCTCAATCTGAAACGACACTTTAAAATACTTCGTCTGATACTCCTCAAAGTCTGTCGTCTTATCCAGCCCGAAGTATTCCGCTCGATCTTTCAGTCGCTGAAGCTCATCATCATCCAATGCCCATCTTGCTCTCTGTAATATGCAGCACCGGCAATTACAATCCTCTGCCGGATCTCCAAACATCCCCGGAGCATCTACTTGTATACCACCAGCTTCAAAAGGTTCATCTATTTCACGAATCTGTCCATCAAGCAGTCTATGCAGATCTCTTGTATTGCCATCAAAAGTGGAAAGCCTCAGATCATCCATGTTCCATTCACGCCGAAGGAAATAGATCTACTCTGGAAGAACATAAACTATGGTGTTGTTGATATGATTCTAATTGGTATATACAGCGGATGGCGACCACAAGAACTGTCTATCTTGAAAATAGCTGATATTGATCTGGAAAATAATACCATGTTCGGCGGTCTTAAGACTGATGCAGGGCGCAACAGGTGCGTTCCTATTCATTCAAAAATAAGAGATCTGATCATAAAACGAATAGATCAGGCTAAAGAATTGGAATCCGATTATTTATTCAATGATCCAGATAGTCAGTCTGGTATGCGCATGACATACGACAAATACAGAAGCCGTTGGAATAAGGTCATGGGAAAATTACAACTCTCCCACCGTCCTCACGATACAAGACATACATTTATTACATTGGCAAAAGATGCTGGTATGGATGAGTACATCATAAAGCTGATAGTTGGTCATTCTATCGAAGATGTGACTGAAAAAGTCCCCCACAGAACTTTAGATCAATTAAAAGAAGAAATAGAACTGATACAATAATAGCAAAAACCCCGGGAGCATATAATCTCCCGGGGCAATTATTTGTGTTCTACGACTGTGTTCTACCTGTGTCTTATTTGTGTCTTACGCACTAATTTTGGCACATTCTAGCAGAACCAGGAACCGCATAAATACTAGCTTTTTTAGAACTTACCAGCCTTTGCAGCTTCCTCAACAGAAACAGCTACAGCAACTGTCATACCAACCATAGGGTTGTTACCAGCACCGATCAGACCCATCATTTCTACATGAGCAGGTACGGATGATGAACCAGCGAACTGAGCGTCACTGTGCATACGTCCAAGTGTATCTGTCATACCGTAGGAAGCAGGACCTGCTGCCATGTTATCTGGGTGAAGTGTACGACCTGTACCACCACCTGAAGCAACTGAGAAGTACTTCTTTCCTAACTCGTTACATTCCTTCTTGTAAGTACCAGCTACCGGATGCTGGAAACGAGTTGGGTTTGTTGAGTTACCGGTGATAGATACATCAACACCCTCTTTGTGCATGATAGCAACACCTTCTGGTACAGAGTTCGCACCATAGCAGTTAACCTTTGCACGAAGTCCTTCTGAGTAAGACTTTCTGAATACTTCTTTAACTGTGTTTGTATATGGATCATACTCAGTCTCAACAAATGTGAAACCGTTAATTCTTGAAATAATCTGAGCAGCGTCCTTACCAAGACCGTTTAAGATAACACGAAGTGGCTCTTTACGAACTTTGTTAGCTTTCTCTGCGATACCGATCGCACCTTCTGCTGCTGCAAATGACTCATGTCCTGCTAAGAAACAGAAGCACTTTGTCTCTTCTTCCAGTAACATCTTACCAAGGTTACCATGTCCAAGACCAACCTTACGTGTATCAGCAACTGAACCTGGGATACAGAATGACTGAAGGCCTTCACCGATTGCTGCTGCAGCTTCTGAAGCCTTTCTGCAGTTCTTCTTGATTGCGATTGCTGCACCTACTGTGTATGCCCAGCATGCATTCTCAAAACAAATAGGCTGAATGCTCTTTACCTGATTGTATACGTCTAAACCAGCATCCTTTGTGATCTTCTCTGCCTCTTCGATTGAGGAGATACCGTAGCTGTTTAATACTTCATTGATCTGTTTGATTCTTCTTTCATATGATTCAAATAATGCCATTATATCGTTACCTCCTTCTATTATTTCTCAATCTCTTTGTCTGTACGTGGGTCGATGAGTTTAACTGCATCTGCAACACGTCCATACTGTCCACATGACTTCTCATAAGCTGTGTTAGGGTCATCACCCTTCTTAATGAAATCAGTCATCTTACCAAGGTTAACGAATTTATATCCAATGATCATACCCTCTTCATCAAGAGCGATAGCATTTACATATCCTTCAGCCATCTCAAGATATCTAGGACCCTTCTTTAATGTACCGTACATAGTACCAACCTGTGAACGAAGTCCCTTACCAAGATCTTCAAGTCCGGCACCAATAGCAAGTCCGTCCTCTGAAAATGCGCTCTGTGAACGACCATATACGATCTGTAAGAATAACTCTCTCATAGCTGTGTTGATAGCATCACAAACAAGGTCTGTGTTAAGAGCTTCCATAACTGTAAGTCCCGGAAGGATCTCTGCTGCCATAGCTGCTGAATGAGTCATACCTGAACATCCAACTGTCTCAACTAATGCTTCCTGAATAATTCCTTCCTTAACATTTAATGTCAGCTTGCAGGCACCCTGCTGTGGTGCACACCAGCCAATACCATGTGTAAAGCCTGAAATATCCTTTACTTCTTTTGCCTGTACCCATTTTGCTTCTTCTGGAATTGGAGCACATCCATGATGTACGCCCTGTCCAACTGGGCACATGTTTTCAACTTCCTGTGAATAAATCATTGTGAATCTCCTTTCGAAATATGAAAATCTGCTTAAAGCGGTTATGAATATCTATTCTTTTTTCGTAACCATCAGACATATTTTCTCATAAACCGTCAATTAAGTCTATACCAATTAATAAAAAATATCAATAAGTTTGTCTAAAAATTTGCCATGTTTTTAGATTCATATTATAATTATTTTGGTTTGCTTTTATCTTTTTAGATTTCGGTAAACCAATCCTACATTGTATAAAGAAAAGAGGAATACATATGCGTTTTATAGATCTACATGTCCATACAACTGCTTCGGATGGTTCTTTTACTCCATCTGAAGTGTGCCAGATGGCTCTTGATAAGGGACTTGCCGCTCTGGCGATCACCGACCACGATACGGTTGATGGAGTCCCGGAAGCAATCCGGTTCATGGAAAATCATCAGCCGGTCCCGGATACACAGGATTCTCTCCCTATGGAATTGATTCCCGGTATCGAACTTTCGTGCAACTATGGTTCACGCGAGATCCATATTCTGGGCTTCTATATGGACTATACCAATCCCGGACTTCTTGCTGAATTAAACGCTTTAAAAGATGCACGTTTTAATCGAAATGTGGAAATGTGCAAGCTGTTTCAGCGTGACGGCATCGATATGACCATTGAAAAACTTCAAGAGGGAAATCCGGATACAGTCATTACCCGTGCGCATTTTGCAAGAGTTCTGATTGAGGACGGCATTGTCAAGAACAAGGATCAGGCATTTAAAAAATACCTTGGCGAAAAATGCAGATACTATCTTCCGAAACCGGAGGTCACATGTGAACGTGCTCTCTCGATCATCAACCAATATGGCAAATGTGCAGTTCTCGCACATCCATTACTCTATAAGCTTGGTTATAACCAGATTGAGGAATTACTGGACTATCTGAAACCACTTGGGTTAAAGGGCTTAGAAGCTTATCATTCTTCTAATAATTCCTATGAGAGCGGAAAGCTCCGGGCGATTGCAGACAGACATGACTTGTTTGTCTCCGGCGGTACGGATTTCCACGGTGTGATCAAACCGGACATCTCTCTCGGAACCGGTCGCGGCGGTATGCGGATCACCACCGGAATTCTGGACAATATAAAAGCGCATCTTTTTTGAAGAACAGAAAAAAATCTCCATATTCAGATTTTCTACTGAACATGGAGATTTTTCTGTTCTGACATCTTCTTATCTAAAAAGATATTCTTTATTTCTTTTCCTTATCTTCTTCCACTACTGCTGCATTCTTCTTTTCAAGCTCAGCAACTGCATTCTTATGCATTGGAATACGACAGTTCTTGTTATTACCAAACTCAACAATGATAGTTGTGTCATCTACAATATCAAGGATTGTGCCATAGAAACCACTGGTTGTCATAATATTGTCACCCGGTTCCATCTGGTTATGCATTTCCTCTGTCTTAGCCTTCTGCTTCTTCTGTGGACGGATCATCATGAAGTAGATAATTGCAGCAAAGATCAGGATATATACAACGATAAACATTGTGCTGCTACCTGTATTTGCTGGTGTACTACCGCTTAAAACCATTCCTAATGTGTTCATAATATTCTCCTTCTAAACTTCATTTGATGTTAAACTCTCTATCATAGACTTTTTATACGATGCATATGAGCCTTCTTCGATAGCCTGTCTAATCTCTTTCATCATATTATTATAAAAATACAAATTATGCAAGACGCAAAATCTCATACCAAGCATTTCATTTGCCTTTAACAGATGTCTGATATAACCTCTGCTGTAATGCTGACATGCCGGACATCCGCAGCCTTCTTCAATCGGTCTGTCATCTGTCTCATATTTTGCATTCTTCAGATTCAGTTTTCCATGTTTTGTGTATACATGTGCGTGTCGTCCGTTTCTGGATGGATATACACAGTCAAAGAAATCCACACCACGGTCAACTGCTTCGAGTATATTGATCGGCGTTCCGACACCCATCAGATAAACCGGCTTATTCTCAGGAAGATATGGCACAGTTACATCCAGAATATGATACATTTCCTCCGCTGTCTCTCCAACAGCCAATCCACCAATAGCATACCCCGGCAGATCCAGCTCCGCAATTCTTTTTGCATGGTCAATACGAATATCCTCATATACTGCGCCCTGATTGATTCCGAATAGCATCTGTTCCTTATTGATCGTATCCGGCAGGCTGTTTAAACGTGTCATCTCTGCCTTACAGCGCTCCAGCCAACGATAGGTTCTGGCAACCGAATTCTCCACATAAGAACGTTCCGCCTTTGCAGGTGCACACTCGTCAAACGCCATTGCGATCGTAGATGCAAGATTAGACTGGATCTGCATACTTTCCTCCGGTCCCATGAATATCTTGCGTCCATCTACATGCGAGTTAAATGTAACGCCTTCTTCTTTAATCTTTCGAAGTCCTGCAAGCGAGAACACCTGAAATCCGCCGGAATCCGTAAGAATCGGACGATCCCAATACATAAACTTATGTAAACCGCCCATTTTCTTCACAACCTCATCACCCGGTCTTACATGTAAATGATAGGTGTTTGATAATTCAATCTGACAGCCGATTTCTTTCAGATCTGTCGTAGCAACTGCGCCTTTGATCGCAGCAGCAGTTCCCACATTCATGAATACAGGAGTTTCCACTGTACCATGAACAGTCGTAAAGGTAGCTCTTTTTGCTCTGCCATCTTTACAAATAATTTTATACATAATTACTCATTCTCCTTTAATATTCTTTCTCTATAATGCCCCAGTCTGAACGGAAATGCAACAGTTTCTTCTTATTAATTTTATTCCTATCCACAATACGGTTGAAAATTGTAATATTTGTACCAAATATAATGACTATTTTTTATTTACTCACTCTATTTTTAGTCATATTTACTTGTTTTTTATCAATTTTCATCGTCCTTTACCGAACCTTTACCGAAAAATATTGACTTTTTGTGCAATCTTCCTATAATGATAAACGGAAAAAAAATATTATAAATAAGAAGAGATACTACCATTATGATTTTCAGGTATCTCTCAAGAAGGAGGAAACATGTTAGCATCCATCTTAGCAGTAACCATCTTCCTGGCTATGTTTGTGCTGATCGTTCTTGATAAGATCGAACATTATCTTATAACGCTGGGCTGTGGATTACTCACCATCATCTTTGTCCTTGGTATCTGTCTGCACAGTGGACAGGCTATCATGGAAGTGTTAAACGTTAAAAGCATTTTTACAACCAGCTTCTGGCATACAGTTGGACAAGCATCTGAAGATTCCAACGGTATCAGCTGGGCGACCATTATTTTTATTGCCGGTATGATGGTCATGGTTGAAGGTATGAAACGTGCAGGTTTCTTTACATGGCTCTGCATGCTGATTGCAAAGCTTGTACGATACAGAATTGTTCCAATTCTGATCACCTTTATGATCCTGTCAGCATTTCTTTCTATGTTCATTGCAAGTATCACGGTTATTCTGTTCCTTGCAGCTGTAACAGTAGAACTCTCACAATTATTAAAATTCAATCCGGTTCCAATGATCTTGGCAGAAGTCTTCTGCTCCAACCTCGGTGGAACTGCTACCGTCTGTGGTGATCCACCAAACATCATCATCGGTACCTCACTTGGATTTTCATTCTTTGATTTCCTGACAAATACAGGTGTATTTGTTCTTATTTCACTGGTAATTATGATTGTCTATTTTTATCTTGCTTTTCGTAAGGAATTAAAGCAAAATGAAGGTGGGGTTGATACCTCAACAATACCAAGTCCTTCAGAAGCAATTACAGACAAATCCGGATTTATCTTCAGCTGTGTTATTTTCCTGCTTTCTGTTGTTCTGCTTCTTACACAGACACAGACAGGGCTGACAGTTGCTGCGATTGGTGTTATAATAGCTATAATCACACTGATCTGTTTCGGCAGACATGGACTGGAACTTTTAAAGAAGATTGATTACAAGACACTCTTATTCTTTATTGGTTTATTTGTTGTCGTTGGTGGTTTGGAGCAGACCGGTATTCTGGAAGTCATTGCAAAATTCATCAAAAACGTCAGCGGTGGAAATATGTATATCATGGTTGCTATTATCATCTGGCTCTCAGCTATCTGCAGTGCCTTTATCGATAATGTTCCATTTGCTGCTACTATGGTTCCTGTTATCAAAGAACTTGCAGCAGGTAATGGTGGGGTTCTTGCCGTCCTTGCCTATTCATTAGCCATTGGTACAGATATTGGTGGAAATGCAACGCCTATCGGTGCTTCCGCAAATGTTGTTGGTACTTCAGTAGCTGCTAAAGCAGGTCATCCGGTCGGATGGGGCGAATATTGTAAGAAGATGGCTCCTGCTACTATTCTTGTTATGATCATTTGTACACTCGGTGTATTTATTCGATATAACAGCGTCTTCTAAGAAACTTACATATTTTTAGGGAGGTTATAAAATATGGACAAACAGGTTATTATCACAATCGGTCGTGAATATGGAAGTGGCGGACATGTAATTGCTCAGGACATTGCAAAACGTTTTAATGTCCCATATTACAATCGTAATCTAATTGAAGAAGTTGCAAAACAGAATAATTTTGATACAGATAATATTAAAGACTATGATGAGTCACCTAGAAAATATCTGTTCTCTCGTACCGTTCAGGGATACAGCAATTCTCCGGAAGAGATTCTTGCCGGTCTTCAGTTCGATTTTATAAAAGAAAAGGCAGCATCCGGAGAATCCTTTGTAATTGTTGGCAGATGTGCCGACTATGTATTAAAGGATATGGATTGTGTAGCTTCATTCTTTATTGTTGCTGATAACGAAGCAAAGTTACAGCGTACTATGGAAACCAAGCAGTTATCCCAACGTGATGCTGAAGCTACGATCAAACGTCATGACCGTAACAGAAAAACATATTACAAGGATCACACTGATATGGAATGGGGCAACAGTAAGAACTATGATATGACGATCAATTCAACCGTCCTGGGCTTCAAAAAGACCGCTGATATCATTGAAGATTTTGTAAAGACAAAATTTGATCTGTAATTCCTAATTTACTGACAAAAACAAAGCCGGGTATGAAATATCATATCCGGCTTTCTGCTTTATTCATATCTCTCGTCAATTACACGTTTTGTCTTCTTCTCACTTCTTGGAAGCACCCCAATCTCTACAACCTTAACAAGTGGGGTAAATCCAATCCGACTCTTTACTCTCTCTGCAATACGCTTAGATAACTCTACGAAATCTACGCTTCCATCCGTCTCTACATAGATTCTCATTGTATCTTTTCCATCCAGATGGGAGATGCGAATCTGATATTCACTTGATAATTCAGGGAACTCCTTCAATACTTCTTCAATCTGGCTTGGGAATACATTTACACCTTTAATCTTCATCATATCATCCGTTCTTCCCATAATCACACCTAACCTTGGATGCTTGCATCCACATGGGCAATCTCCCGGAATAATTCTTGAAAGATCATGTGTACGATAACGAATCAGAGGTGCACCCTCTTTTACAAGCGTTGTTATAACAATCTCACCCATTTCGCCATCCGGAACCGGCTCTAAGGTTACAGGATCAAGAATCTCGATATAGATATAATCATCCCAGTAATGCATACCGTTGTCATATTTACAGCTGATTCCGATACCCGGTCCATAGATCTCTGTCAAACCATAGATGTCATATAATTCAATTCCCAGTTCCTCTGAGATACGTTTTCTCATCCTTTCGCCCCAGCGTTCAGAACCGATCACACCCTTCTTCAGGCAAATCTTATCTTTGATACCACGTTTCTCGATCTCCTCTGCAAGAAGAAGTGCATAGGAAGACGTCGAACAAAGGACAGTAGATTTCATGTCCTGCATCATCTGAAGCTGTTTATCCGTATTTCCCGGTCCCATAGGTATGACCATAGCACCCAACTTCTCTGCTCCATTCTGGAAGCCGATTCCTGCCGTCCAGAGTCCATATCCCGGTGTGATCTGAATACGATCCATATTCGTGATACCTGCAAGCTCATAACAACGCTTGAACATGATTGCCCAGTCATCTACATCCTTTGCTGTGTATGGAATAATAACCGGAAGTCCTGTTGTTCCTGATGATGAATGGATACGAACGATCTCACTTTCCGGTGCTGTCATTAAACCAAGTGGATATGCATCTCTCAGGTCTTTTTTTTCTGAAAATGGAAGCTTCTTAAAATCCTCCGGTGTCGAAATTCTTGTAATTCCTGCTTCCTCCAGCTTCTTTCCATAAAAACTTTCAGCCTTAATCAATGCTTCGATCTGTTTATTGACCTGACTGATCTGTAACTCTGAAATCTCCATTATTTATCCTCCAAACTTTCTATTTTATAAAATATTTTTATTGTATATAATCAAGTGCTCTGAAATTCAGCTCATGTAATCTTTCCGGCAATCTTTTTATCAAAGCCTGTTTGATATCTTCTTTTTCAAGTCCAAGCATACCGGTCGAGATTGCGGCTCCCAGCATCAAGACATTTAACACCTTTGCAGACCCAAGAGTTTCACATGCCTGATCTGTATCGATCACCAAAACCTGATCTACCTGTGTCTTCAAATATTCGATCATAGATGCTCCGTTATAACCGGTCTTCGCCAGCGATGCTGTAACCGGCATAACCGCACGATTGCTGACGACTACTGCTCCGTTTTTTTTCAGATAAGGAAGCATCCGCACCGTTTCTCCCGGTTCAAATCCCAGGATCATATCTGCTGTTCCTTTTGCTATCATTGGTGAATACAGATTTTCACCCATTCTTACGTGGCTGAATACGCTTCCTCCGCGCTGTGCCATACCGATCGTTTCCGCACTCATAACCGGGATTCCTTTCTCCATAGCTGCGGCTGCAATCAGCTTGGATGCAAGCACTGTTCCCTGTCCACCGACACCACACAGAATAATATTCTTATTCATTATGCCTGCCCCCTTTCTTCTTGTCCGTCCCCGATTGCATGTACCGGGCAGAGTTGGCTGCACAAAGTACATCCTGTACAGAGACTTTCATCGATACAAACCTTGCCTTCAAATGCGTAAAGTGCCGGACAGCCGATCTCTCTGATACATTTCTGGCAACCTATACATGCATCTGTATCTATATGCATACATCTGGACGACTTCGTAATGGCTATACATGGAGATTTGAAAATAATTGCCTTCACACCCGGTTCTGCTGCAACACGCGCAACTGTCTGTACCGCTGCTTCATGCTCAAATGGATTGATCGTCTCTACTGTCTTAAGACCAATTCCCTTTAAGATACCAACAATATCAATCTTATTTACAATATCTCCCATCATCGTATGTCCGGTTCCAGGATGTGGCTGGTGTCCTGTCATAGCCGTCGTGGAATTATCAAGAACGATCAATGTCATATCTGCCTGATTATAAACCGCATTTACGACGCCGGGAATTGCTGACGCGAAGAATGTAGAATCTCCAACAAATGCAAAACATGTCGTATCCGGTTCTGTATGATAAACACCCTGCGCAATTCCAAGCCCTGCGCCCATACACAGACAAGTGTCAACCATATCAAGCGGCATGGCATTTCCAAGTGTATAACATCCGATATCTCCACAAAAGATTGTCTTCTTTCCCTTCATAGCGCATTTTACATCATAAAAGGAAGCACGATGAGGACAACCTGCACATAATACAGGTGGACGTACCGGAAGCTCCGGCATCTCTGCCAACTCTTCCGACTGATTGTTCTTTTCACCTGCGGTAAGCGCCTTGTACCGGTCTACTGCAATACCCTGATCCAATAAGAACTGTGTGATACTGTCCTTTACACTGTCAATCGTGTTCTCACCTGAGGCTGCTACATGACCGGTCAGCTTACCATAGATCTTTACCGGGAGATGATATTTGCCCGCTATATAGGTAAGCGCACGTTCGATCACCGGATCTAATTCTTCCACACATAAAACCGAATCTAACTGTTCCAGATATTCAACTGCTTTTCGTTCCGGGAACGGAAACGGGGTCGCTACTTTAAATATCGCTATTTTTTCTGCATCGTCTCCCAGGGCTTCCATTGTATATGTATAATTGATTCCACCGGTTGCAATACCAAATCTTGTCTCTATCTTCCTACTCACAACATTTCTGTCATATTCAGAAAAGGCATCCCCCAACTCGACATTTCGCTTTTCAATATTACGATGTGCCTGAAAGGACAGCTTCGGGAAAATAACCCACCGTTTGGAATCTTTCACAAATCCTTCCGATTCATTCTTTTTGTATTCTGCCGCATCCTTTACTTCAATCGTTGCATATCCATGACACACTCTTGTTGTCGGTCTTAAGAATACAGGTGTTTTATATTTTTCCGAGTACTCAAAGGCCTCCTGTACCATTTCATAAGCTTCCTGTGCCGATGTAGGATCAAAGCATGGAACCTTTGAAAATGCTGCAAATGTCCGCGTATCCTGTTCTGTCTGTGATGAGATCGGCCCCGGATCGTCGGCAACCAGAATCACCATACCGCCTTTTACTCCCACATACTCCAGACTCATCAACGGATCAGATGCCACATTTAATCCGACCTGCTTCATTGTTACCATAACTCTCGCTCCTGAATAAGCAGCACCGGCTGCTACCTCCATGGCAACCTTCTCGTTAACCGACCATTCTACATAACAGTCATTTGTTCTGTTCTTTGCAACCGTCTCAAGTACCTCTGTCGATGGCGTTCCCGGATATCCGGAAATCAAATTTACCCCGGCAGCAATTGCCCCAAGCGCAATTGCTTCATTTCCCATTCGAAATTCCTTATGCATCTTTCTAACTCCTGTAATAATCTTGTGAATAATTTTTATTATAAATCTTTAAAATGAAATTCTTTCTTTCCTGTTGCATAATCATCTACAATCTGTCCACATCCAAACAGCTTGTATTTATAAGTAACAAGCCCTTCCAGACCAACCGGACCTCTTGCGTGGATCTTTCCTGTACTGATTCCAACCTCTGCACCAAAACCATAACGGAAACCATCCGCAAACCTAGTTGAACAATTCTGATAAACTCCGGCAGAATCTACCATCTGCATAAATAATTCTGCAGTTTCCGCATTTTCGGTAATGATACTGTCTGTATGATGGGAACCGTATTTATTGATATGTGCGATCGCATCATTTACCGTATCTACAATCTTAACAGAAACAATCAGATCCAGATATTCTTTGAACTCCTGTTCACCGATTGTCTCTCCGCCAATCAGATCTGTTACTTCCTTTGTTCCACGAAGCGTAATTCCATTTTCCTTTAATGCTTTTGCAAGACCTTTTGAGCAGTATCCTTTTGGTTTTCGTGCCGGGTTGGATGAAAATGTTGAGAAATATGATCTGACAGAGATGTTAGTGCTCTGCTGCGGACTTTTGGAAGATTATTTGCCGGAAAGTGAGGAAAACTGGCGGGAAGAAGAGATTAAGGATGTATACCGCCTGGTTATTATCAGTGATTATCCGTTGAATACAGACAGTGAAGCAGTTGAACAGTTGGTCAATCACATAAAGGCATTGAAGCGCAGGTGCGATTTTAAGATTGTCTATGTGGATGTTGCAGGCAATCAGCAGCCGGGCAGCCTGGAGAAAGTCATTTACTTCTTTTGAAGGAATGATCTCAAAACGCTGTTCTGGATTGGACTGGATATCACGGATCAGAAGAAACGCAAGGTACTGTTCCGGTTCTGTCAGTTTATGTCCCAAAGGAAAGCGGATATGGGTTTCTTGGTATACAGGCGGATCTAAGGGGAGAAAAACCAGTTCGTTACAGGGAACGGCGTATTTT
>OLVW01001885.1_pt1 | contig 16571 bp, 19 predicted proteins | sample 1673301 | NCBI WGS metagenome assembly OLVW01 (sample SAMEA3178941, study PRJEB25190) | human gut metagenome
TGAGGTGAAACGTGTCCGGGCTGTGGATCAGTTTGCGCATACGACACATGTGGAGACGGTTGTTCTTTTGTCCCAACGAAAAGCGGACGATTATCTTGAAGTAGAAATCGACTTGGATGAGCTTGATGCTACTAGCGCAGAGACTAAGGCTACATATGAACAAATTAAGAAATATGTTGCAGAGCATAATGAGGGAATGAAAGTATCTACCCTTTATATTGCGCAGGTTAAGAAGAAATGTGGAATTGAGTTAGGACAGAATTTTAATTTGCAAAAGTCTGAGAATGCTAAGCAGCCACAGTGTCCGAAGGAGAAAGAGGATGCGATTGTGGAGGCATTGAGACACTTTTCTATAATTTAGATGATAATTTAAATACAAGGAGAAGGATAAATGGACAATGAGGTAAAGGATAAGGAAGAGAAAATTATCGATAAAGAAGAAAATCCGTATGGAGGATATGTTTCAAAAATAGTATTAAATGACGATGTGGGGATATCAATAAATGAAAGTGATATAGTTGTTTTTGTTGGACCAAATAATGCGGGAAAAAGTCAATCGCTAAAGGATATATATGGATTATGCGAATCCAAAAAGCCATCTATTGTGATTAAAGATATTGAAATTGTAAAAAGGTCGTATGATATATCGGAATTATTGAATTCAATTTCAACAGTATATGATCATGGAAGTTACAAAGACTATTCGGGATTAGGATTTAATTTTAATTCTTATTCTTTGTCAGAATATAATTCCAATAAGTATTATGGAAATATTAGATCATTATTTGTTACTTATATGGATACATTGCAGAGACTTACAATTAGTAATCCAGCTAATTTAATTACTCGAAAAGATGCCAAAAATAATCCAATTCATTATGCTGCATTTGACAGAAATTATAGAGAATGGCTAAGTGACAATTTTAAAAAAGCATTTGGAAAAGAGTTAATTCCTCATACATTAAATGGAGGAAATATACCATTATGTATTGGTGATGCTGTAAAATTTGAAGATGAATTTGCAGATGAGCAAGAACGACAAGAAGCATATGCAGAGATATTAGATACATATAAGCAAGTCCATAATCAGGGTGATGGTATAAAAAGTTTTACAGGCATTTTGTTGTATTTAATGATAAATCATTACTGTACTTATCTTATTGATGAGCCTGAATCTTTTTTACACCCACCACAGGCTAATATTATGGGAAGAATTATTGGAAGAACATTAAGCGCTAATCAGCAGGCGTTTATATCAACACATAGTGAAGAAATAATAAAGGGACTTTTAGATGTATGTCCAGAAAGAGTAAAAATAATAAGAATAACAAGAGAAAATGATTCTAATAATTTTTCTGTTTTGGAAAATGAGAATATTAGCTCTGTATGGAACGATCCATTATTGAAGTATTCCAATATTATGACAAGCTTATTTCATAAAGAAGTTGTGTTGTGTGAGAGTGATTCAGATTGTAAAATGTATTCAATTATTGATAGGAAAAATAAGCAATTAGAAGGAATGTATTCTGAAACTTTATTTGTTCATTGCGGTGGGAAGCATAGGATGGCTAAAATTGCTAAAGCCCTTAGAGCACTTAATATTTGTGTAAAGCTTGTTCCTGATATAGATGTTTTAAATGATGAAAATGTGTTTAAGGGTATTTTGGATGCGTTTGGCATAGAATGGACGAATGTAGAAGTATCATACAATACGATAGTGTCTAATTTACATAGTCCTAAAGAGAAAATCAGACGTGATGATGTGAGTGCGTGTATTCATAGAATTTGTGAAAAAGCAAATAAAGAGTATTTATCAAATAGTGAAATTAAAGAAATCAAGGCATCAGTTAGTGTTATTTCAAAGTGGGATGGAATAAAAAAGGGTGGTATATCTGCGCTTCCATCAGGAAACGCCACTTTAGAATATAAGAAAATGGACAACTTGCTTAATTCGGCAGGCATTTTTATTGTTCCAGTAGGAGAGCTTGAATGTTTCATAAAAGAGGTAGGTGGACATGGACCAGAATGGACTAATACAGTTCTTGAAAAGTATCCAGATTTAGACAATGAAGTGTATGATGAAATAAAAAGTTTCGTAAAAAAGGTTTGTCAATAGACATCTAATGTTTTTATGGAGTGGAGGTTAGAATGGGAAGATTGTATCACTATACAAGTGTTAGTGGATTTGATGGAATTATTAGAAGTAATTCTATTAGAATGACACGTTCGGAATTTTTGAACGATCCATATGATTGCCATTTGTTTATAAAGCTAGTTGAAAAGTATTTGGCTGAAAAACAAACATTGGTAAAAGAAACTATAAGTAATTTGGGAAAATGCAGAAAAGATGTAGAAAAATTATATTATGAAGCAGGATGTGATTTGGTGGCATATATTGAATACATTCAGTCCCATATTGGCTTATATGTAATGTCTTTAACAGAAGAACAAGATGCAATGAATATGTGGAACTATTATGGAAATGGTGGGATAGAATTAGAATTTGATGTTGATAAATTAGCGGATTCGCTAAGAAGAACTTTTGCTTCAGAAAGAGAATTTTTGTCGAAGTCAAAGGTAATTTATGCAAATACTGATTATAGTATAGAGAACATTATAGTACCTGATTTTTCCCAATTCGTGCTTGTGAATAGAGATTCTAAGGACATTTTTGGTGAACATCGTAAATTTATTAATGAGAATTCTTTCTATAAAGCTGACCAATTATATGAAACTAGTAATTTAGCAAAGTTTATTGATACATATTTAAAAGGTTATGTTACAAGTATGGAATATCTTTTGAACAAAGGAATAATCGCAACAAATACTCCAGCTGATAAGGTATATGAATCTATATTTGATAACATTTCGAAATTAAATAATTTTTATTATTGGAAAAATGATTTGTCGTTATATATGCTTGTTTTATCTGCTTTGATAAAGAGCGATACATATCAATATGAGAATGAATATAGGATTGTTTATTTTGAAAATACAATTAACACAGAAAAGCGAAAAACGGAAGAATATGGAATGAAAAGTATTGATGCCAACCAATTTTTATATCCATTTGTAAGTTTTGAAGATGAACGATTATTAAATGATGCTATATTAAATATTATTATTTCTCCAATGACCAATAATTTGCCAATAGATAATGATTTATATGAGAAAACAATTCGTAGATTTCTTCTGAGTTGTGGTTATGATAATGAAGTTGGAATTAATTATTCAAAACACAAAATTCGATGGTAGTTATATCAAATAAATGTATTTGCGTGTTATAAAAATTCAGCAAATTAGGAGAACTTATGAAGGTATTACTAGGAACAACAAATCCTTCAAAGGTGAAACGCTTTTCAAATTTATTAGAAGAGTGTGATATAGAATTTATTACCCTTAAGGATATTGAAATCACAGATGAACCGAAAGAAGATGGGGACACACCGGAGGAAAATGCAATTTCAAAAGCTAAATTCTATGGACAGTATTTTGATGCTGTTATCTGTAATGATTCTGGACTGTATTTTGAAGAACTTGCGTTAGATGATACTCGACAACCAGGATTAAATATTAGAACTCCTATGAACATGCATAGACTGTCAGACGAGGAAATGATAGAGTACTATACTAAACTCATAGGAAAGCTTGGCGGTAAGGTGTCAGCTTTCTACCTAGATGGGATTGCTGTTTATTATCACGGAGAAATATATTCTTTCATGGATCTAGAAGCAGCACAAAAGACAGGTGCATTTTATATGATTGATGATGCTTCTCCAAAACGTTTTGAGGGTTGGTCATTGGACTCTTTATCCATCAATAAAGAAACTGGTGTGTATTTTGTTGATGGTAGAGTAGTTGATAGTAAAGAAAATATAATTAAAGGTCAATATGAAAAAAGTATAGTAAATTTTTTGAAGAAATCTTTACATATTGATTAATGGAAGGAACTATATGATGATTGTAAAATTTTATGATGAAGTGGATGATTCACTTTTAAAGTTTGCTGTAATCATAACTAAAACAAATGGAAAATGGGTTTTCTGTAAACATAAAAAAAGAAGTACTTGGGAAGTTCCGGGCGGACACAGAGAGTCAGGGGAAAGTATTACTGAAACGGCAAAGAGAGAACTGTATGAGGAAACAGGTGCTAAAGAATATGATATTAGACCAATTTGTGTATATTCTGTTACTGCCCCAGATAATTTCAATGGTGAAGAAACTTTTGGAATGCTATTTTATGCGGATGTTTTTTCTTTTGAAGAAGAATTACATAGTGAAATAGAAAAAATAGTAATTATGGAGAAGCTACCTTCAGAATGGACATATCCTGATATACAGCCTAAGTTGCTTGAAAAGACTCGACAAAAGGGATTTGTTTAAAAAATTTTGACTAATAAGTGGAGATTAAGAGTGATTAGATTAGTAGAAGTAAATGCAAAAAACATATGGGATATATTAAAACTTCAAGTGAGTGAAGCACAGAAATCATTTGTTGCGCCAAATGATTTAAGCATAATTGAAGCCTATATTTCCATTACAGGAAATGGAAATGCTTTTCCATTTGGGATCTTCGATGAAGAGATACCAGTAGGATTTTTGATGGTAGGATTTGATGTAGATGATTCTTATGAAAATCCTCCGCAGATTGCTTATGGAAATTATAGTATTTGGCGATTAATGATTGATGAAAAATTTCAAAATAAAGGATATGGTAGGACTGCAATGGAATTAGCACTAGATTTTATCAGAACGTTTCCGTGCGGGAAAGCGGAATATTGCTATTTATCATATGAGCCGGAAAATGAAATTGCCAAGAAATTGTATGCACAATATGGTTTCACTGAAAATGGTGAAATGGATGATGAGGAAGTTGTAGCAGTTCTAAAATTATAGAATGTTAGGGAAAGATAGTTTTGAAAAAATCATAGTAGAAAATCGAGGGGTTAGACGAGTATGATTAAGCCTAATCAATTAAAAAAAGGAGATAAAGTAGCAATTGTTAGCTTGTCCTGGGGAGGATTGGGAGATAAGGAGCTTATACATAAATATTATATTGCAAAAGAACGATTGGAAAGAGACTTTGGATTGGAAGTTGTAATTATGCCACATGCTTTAAAAGGGAGTGATTTCGTATATAATCATCCTGAACTTAGAGCAAAGGATTTTATGGATGCAATCAAAGATAAAACTATAAAGGCAATCTTTTGCGCAATAGGTGGCTCTGATTCTGTTCGTATTCTTCCATATATGGATTATGACGTGATTCGTAATAATCCTAAAATTTTTATGGGATATTCTGATACAACGGTATCTCATTTTGTTATGAATAAAGCAGGTGTGGTGTCATATTACGGACCATCAATAATGTGCGAATTTGGTGAGTATGTAAAGATGATAGATTACACCGAAAATGCAGTGCAAAATATTCTATTTAACAATACAGATGGATATTTCGTTGATTCAAGTGATGAATGGTCAAACGATTCTGTTGGTTGGCAGGAAGAAAATATAAATATTCAAAGAAAAATGATTCCGGAAGAACATCATTATGAAGTGTTATCAGGAACAGGAGTTGTCACAGGTGAACTGTTGGGCGGCTGTTTGGATGTGTTTCCTATGATTGTCGGAACAGATATATGGCCAAAGACAGATGAATGGGAAGGTAAAATACTTCTTCTTGAGACCAGCGAAGACAAACCTAGTCCAGACTATGTTTTATATTATTTAAGAAATCTTGGTGCTCAAGGTATTTTGAATAAAATCAATGGAATAATCGTAGGTAAGCCGAAAGAAGAAGCTTTCTATGAAGAATATAAAGAAGTATATCTTACGGTATTAAAGGAATTTAACTGTGAGGGATTGCCAATTATATATAATGTTAATATTGGACATGCGATACCAAATGGTATTTTACCACTTGGCATTAAATATGAAATCAATATTGAGGAAAAGACAATTAGATTTCTAGAATCTGCGACAGCGGAGATTTGTGATTAAATTTAATATGTTTACAGCAGGTAAGGCTATGATAGGCTGAATTGCCATAAGGCACGAGCTTCTATTGATGATAGAGGTTGGTGCCTTTTTCTATGCCTAAAAATCATAGCCGTGGGTTCCTGCTGTCAACATATTAGAAACATTTTCGATTGCCCATTGGGACAAATTGTCCCGAAGTGTGTCTATTAACCTTTGGTCCAATGGACCAAAAGTTTCTCTATTATTTTTCTCAAAAATCGTGAATTTTAGAAGTTTGTTCCCATATCCCCTATGTAGGCGTGAAAAACTTTTAGCAGAATCGTGATTTTTTCAGTTTTTCACCTATTACCTGGATGCAAGAAAAAATAAATAAAAAGGAAGATTAAGAGCTTTTGTTCCCATATTCCCTATGTAAGGTTACAGAAACATTTTTTGAGCAATTTAGCGAGCGGTTTGGAGAGCATGTCCATATTCTTGATTGGGCGCTACATGTGGATGAAAAAACACCGCATATCCATGAAAGACATGTGTTCGATTGATGAAGCTATATTAGATAGTGTAAAAGAAAAACTTCTTGAAGGATTCAGAAATGAGGAAGAATTCGGCTACATGACAGGATATGAACCGTGGGAGAAATTAATTTTTGACAGATAAGTATTTTGAGGAGGCTTTATTCATGGCGAGTGGAGTCTCTTTTATTTTGCACTGTATAATGGAAATGGTTTTGGTTGAACCGCAGTTGGAATAATGATAAGATTTTGTTGGGACAATAGTGAACGCATGTGTTCACATTTCATAACTCAGAAGTAATGGATTGGAGAGGTGCTTATGGTAGATAAAATTGGAACCGATGAATATGGGGAAATACTTATATATCAGACAGATAATGGACAGACAAATATAGAAGTTAAAATAGAAGATGATACAGTATGGCTGACACAACAGCAGATGTCAGAATTATTCCAAACTTCTTGAACAAATGTAGTAGAACATATTAAGCATATTTATGAGGAGGGTGAATTAGACGAAATTTCAACCTGTCGGAATTTCCGACAAGTTCGAAAAGAAGGAAATCGTGAGGTGACAAGGCAGTTTCCTCATTATAATCTTGATAGGATAATCTCTCTTGGATACCGAATTAAATCAGTGATTGCAACAAGATTCAGACAGTGGGCGACACAGAGATTAAAAGAATACATGATTAAGGGGGTTACGATAGATGATGAGCGGCTGAAAGGTAATGGGGAGGAAATTACTGGATAGAATCAGGGATATCAAATCTTCAGAAAGTCTTGGATTCTTTGTCATCATATCTGACAGAAGAATATGGCAGAGGTTTTTCAAGAAGCAATGTTGCTGGAATGCGTCAATTTTACATGGCTATACAAAGATAGAGAAGATGAAATTATCCAATCAGGAATTGGACAATTACTCTGATGGGGATAGATGTTTACTATTTAGCTGAAAATACATTGTATAAACTTGAAACAGAAAAAAATGAATCTGAAAAGCTTATAGATATGTATATTGATAATGAACAGAGTCTTATATGCAAAAAATTGGATGATGAATATAGAACATATTATATTATTTCTAAGAATACTGACGTGAGTAATTCAACATCTTATAGATGGTATTTATCATCGATGAAGCATCGATGAAGTCGAAATCATTCAAATGATTTTTGACAGGTATATTCATACCAATGATGGAATCAATGGCGTGGCAAATTATCTGAACAATCATGAATATACGAAGAAGCTGCGTTAGAATGGAACAATACTGGGGGTCTTAGCCAGCTTTATTGAGAAGATAATTAATAATCCGGTATATATGGGGAAGATAGCATATGGACGCAGGCGTACAGAGTAGAAAACAGGAATCCGCAATGAAACATATGTAGTGGAACAATCAGATTTCCATGTTTATGAGGGAATTCATGAAGCAATTATTTCCGAGGAAGATTGGGATCTTGCACAGGAAAAACGTTCAATAATAATTACAAGCGTGAAAAAATTCATGATTCGGAACACGCACATTTTTTGTCAGGAATATTAAAATGACCTTTTGCTGCTGGGTATAAGAGCGGCATGACAATGGTAGAAATTGCAAAGCGGAACAATGTCAGTGAGAGGACGATTTATAGGTATAAAGCGTATTATGACAAGATGAGGGAAGAAAAGGATAATGAGTAGACCATTTTTACGGTGTTATGAAAATGGTTGCATGAATTTTGCGGTGGATTTTTTGTACCGCAAACATGAAACAAAAAAATATTTGCGGTCAAATTTTTCGACCGCAAAATTGAAGCTACAAGGTGCAAAACAAATACACTTATAGCGGCAGTTTCCAGTTGTTCCTGATATGAAGTAAGCTTGACATATAAAAGGATTGAGATACTTTTATATTTATGATACAATATCCGAAAACACGGAAACTCCAAAATGTGTGAGGAGATATTGTGTCATGAATATATATGAAAAAATCTTTGACAGATTAACGGAATTACATATGAGTCAGATTGAATTATCGCGAAGAACTGGTATTGCTACCAGTACGATCAGCGACTGGCGTAAGAAAAAAATTAATCCACAGGCAGACAAATTGGTTGCTATATGCAAAGCACTTGATATGTCGCTTGTGGATTTACTTTGCAATGGGGATGAGAAAGAAGAAAAGGTTGTGCAGACGGATTATATGTTAGATGAAAGACAGATAGTTGAAGTATTTAGAATGGCAGATAATGAAACGAAGAGAAGATTATTAAGATATTTTGAATTAGTAGAAATATGCAATCAGATCAATGAAAATAATATCTCGAAAAAAAATAAGAGAAATGTATCTGTTATTCAAGATATTGATGGCAATAATATAGTTGTGATTAATGATATTATATTTAAGGGAAAACGTTCTATTAATTGGAAAGATGTAAGGGAATACCTTAAAAACTATATTGGAGATTTTTACACCATAGCCTCTACAGGGGATATAGTGTATATTGGATTAGATTTACCGAATGAATATAGTGGTTCAAAATATACACATAGTATAAAGGGAACGAATGCGAAGGCAAAAGCCAATGCAGCACAAGGAATTCCGGAGCTGATAGAGATTGCAGTGGGGAAACATTTTCGAGAGAATACTGAAGCAAAGCATTGGAGAAATGCAAAATTTGGCTGGTATCGATATGATTCACGATTTGCATTGCCGGTATATGATGAGGTGGGGGAGATAGAGAGATACAATGTATTTCATACATCATTGATTGTTAGACATTCAGAGGATAAAAAATTATATCTATATGACATTTTGGATATAAAAAAAGAAACAAGCAACCCGATTGAGCCATAAGGCTGTACACGACAAAAACTCATTTCTTTATAGAGCAATGGTACTATATGATATGATATTTGTCAATCCGATTATTCGACAAACTGTTCGTCAATTATTTCATGATCGATTTATCGTGTTGGATTATAGTGTGAATCTAATCTGTGTGGAAGTTGGAATTGACAGTTCAAAAGAAGCCGAAAATTCGGCTATATATTATGAGGAATTTAAAATATGAATCAATACATTGATTTATCTATAAAAAAAATTGAAATTAAAAACCCAAAGAGAGACTTAAAACCGATTGTGAATTTACAGAATAAAGTAATTCTTACATTATCTCACGAAGAGTACTACTATCCCACAGACGAAAAGACAATAGAAGAGAGTCTTAAAGGCGATTATATTTTATTGGGAGTTTATAACAGAGATAAGCTTATTGCAGCAAGTTTTGCGTGTGAGGATGGTTTATTCTTTTCAAGACCTATTACTGATTGGATGGAGATTCCTGAAAATAAAATCATGTGTCAGGAATTTGTTGTGGTTGATATGGAGTACAGAGGCAATGGAATACAGAAGAGATTTATGGATGCTACTGTAAGAGAGGCAAATAGAATGGGCTATGATAATTCAAATTTTAAAAACAGTACTTCCGGTACTTTTCATGCTTTTTTTAGGGATGATTTGCAGAAAATCCAATTATATCAGTGCAGACTGCGTGGATGGGATAAAAAAGATTGTTGTAAACATAAAGCTTCCGATTGCAGTCTTTCATGGACTTGCAACATCTGTCCTGGGGAAAGAAACGATATTTAATATTGGCATGATGTTTGTGATTCTTTGTGTCACGTTTATTCTGGGTTTTGTCCTGAAACATTTTATTAGGAAACCCTATGATAAATACCTGCCTTTTATAGCTTGTGGGTATGAGGGCGGAATGATTGGATACTCGCTTTATACAGGTCTTGTCGGAGTGGAAAATTTGTCTGTGATTGCAGTGATTGATATCGCAGCATTACTTTTTACGTTCAGCATCATGAGTAATGTACTGGTTTTGATAGAAGACGGCAAAAAAGTAAGTGTGATTGAAATTGTTCAGAATGCGTTTAAGACACCTGCTTTTCTTGCGGTAATATTGGGAATACTTGCAAGTGTCAGTGGGCTGATGAATGGTTTCATGTTAAGTCCGGCAGGTGTGATCTGGACTACCATGAAAGACATGATAACGGCAGCGATGTCACCAATGATTTTACTGGTAGTAGGTTATGAAGTTCAGTTGAATAGAGAATTGTTGGGAACATGCCTGAAAACTGTAATAATAAGAGCTGTTATGCAGCTGATATTTGCAATTGCAGCTATTTCGTTGATACATATTCTTGGAAGATCAGATCGATTGTTAGAGATAGCAATCATTGTATATATGTCTATTCCTGGTTCGATGGGAATACAGGCATTTATTAAGGATGAAGACGGGAAAGTATATAGCAAATTGTAATTCCATATACCTGGCAGTGACAATTGTTGTTTATGCTATACTTGCTGCTGTGTTGTAGTTTATATTAATTTGACAAGTCTATCCATTCATGTATATAATACAGAAGATGTAAATATCAGAAGAAAACAAATATCCTAAGAAAGGAGAGCAGACTATGCGCTGGAAAACAACGAATCTTCACCTGCAAAAAGGCAACAAATTAGCTGTTTACAGGGATAGTGCGCTCTTTTTCAGGTAAACAGTTTCTAAAATTAAGAATGTAAATACGAAAAGACACTATCTCCTGTTCAAAAATATTGGAAAGATATTATTTTGAAAAGGAGATTTTTTTATGCGTAATTTTAATATAAAAAGACAGATCAATAAATTGTATACACTTACTACGGTAAGCTATTTTCGGATTGCGGGAGCATCGTGGGTGGCGCTTCTTGCACTCAGAGGGTTTTCATTGTTACAGATTGGAATACTGGAGAGTATTTTTCATATCGCAAGCAGTTGTTTTGAGATTCCATCAGGTGTTGTGGCAGATGTTTTTGGAAGGAAAAGGACACTGGCTCTTTCGAAGCTGGTCAGTGTGCTGTCTTGTCTGGCTATGATTTTATCTGACAATTTTGGAACGGTGGCATTTGCGATTGCATTCAGTGCGCTCAGTTACAATCTGGAATCGGGAACCATAGAAGCTTTGGCGTATGACAGCTTAAAGTCGGTAAAGCAGGAAGAGAAATACAACCAATATGCTTCAACGGAAATGATGTTATATCGGATCACAAGTTCTACAGCAACACTTTGTGCAGGGTTTGCATTGTGGCTTGGGTACAAAAAGGCATATGCGATTGATATTTTCTTTGGGATGATCGCACTTGGAATCGTATGCAGTTTAAGAGAAATATCGGGATTTACAGGTGCTGATGGTGAACCGACCAATCCACAGACAGATGATCATAAACAAAAGCAGATGAGTGAAGAAAAGCAGGAACGGATGAATGAAGAGGAAACTGATCAGAAAAACATTCAGAACATCCGCATTTCAGAGAGATTTCAAAACGTTGTCACAGAGAGCTGGCATTTCATGAAAAACAATCGAAAAGCCAGAAGTGTTATGATCGTAAATGCATTGATCGGTGCAGTGTCAACACTTGTCCTGTTTTTCCTGCAGGCAAAGCTGCCACTGGCGGGATTGAACGAGGCACTGCTTGGCCCGGCTCTTTTTGTCATGGGACTTGGAGCTGCACTCGGCGCCAAAGTGGTGGGATATTTTCCAAATTGGAAATACAAAAAGTATGTTATTTTAAGTGGAATCGGTGTGTTGTCTGCATTTGGAATGACGTTTTCGGGCAATCCATATCTGATGATTCTTGGTGGCTTTGTTGGTTCTTTTGCAGATGATTTTCTGGAAGTGCGCACAGACATCCTGTTAAATGATATGATTCCATCGGAGCAGAGAGCTACGCTTATTTCGGTAAATTCTTTTACATTTTCGTTGGTGATGATCGTGATGTCCACGTTGATGGGAAGTATTATGTAGTATATTTTACAGGGCTTGCGCGCTTGCGGATTTTCTGTGGGGTGGAAGCCCTGTTTTTTCTAAATATACGGAAAGCCTGAGAGGAACTAAAGCGAATACGAATGCTGCTCAAGGATTAGGGGAGATGCTTGAGATTGCCTTTAATGGGGAAGTAACACCTAATAAAAAATTAAAACATGAAATAGATGGAGCGAATGGATGGTATCATTACGAATCAAGATTTGGGCTATCAGTTTATTCGGAAAATGGAGAAGTAGAAAGATATAATGTTTTTCATGTATATATGATTGTTCGGCATGACAAAAATGGCAGGAAATATTTATATGATATTATAAATATAAAAAAAGAAACGAGCACCCCGCTTAGCTATTAACAAGTAATACATACGGTAAAAAACCCATTTCTTGAGAAAATCATAAAGGATTTTATATAAAAAATCAAGGAAAATTTATATAAAATCAATATATTCAATTATGATGAAGGAATATATGACAGAAGAGGAATACAGTAAATGATTGCAAAGCTGATCGGGTAAGTAGATAATTGACAATATGGTATATATACCATACAATAATTACAAAGAGGATTGTATGACAAAATTTAAACTGATAGCATAGGAAAAGGAAAATGGAGAAGTTCCAGTAGAGGAATTTCTTGATTCGATTAATCCTAAGATGCGTGCTAAGATATTTGGATTGTTGGGGATTTTACAGGAAAAGGGAAATATGATTAGAGAACCTTATAGTAAGCATATTGGTGATGGAATTTTTGAATTGCGTTGTAAATTTGGAAGTGATATCACGAGAGTTTTATATTTTTTTATTATGAGGGAAAAATTATATTGACCACTGGGTTTGTAAAGAAGACACAGAAGACTCCAAAGGAAGAGATACAGATTGCAAAAGATAGAAGAAAAGATTTTATAGAAAGGGTAATGAAGGATGAGAACATTTGATGATATGCTTGCTAAGCAGTTACAGAATGAAGATTTTAGAAAAGAATATGAAGCTATTCAGCCAGAAATGGATGTTATAAGAGCTATTGTAGAAGCAAGAACTTCTCAAAATCTTACACAGAAGGAACTTGCTGAGCGTACAGGAATTAATCAGGCTGATATTAGTAAGCTTGAAAATGGAACCAGAAATCCTTCTGTAAATTTACTGAAAAGATTAGCAGATGGAATGGGAATGATGCTTAAGATTGAGTTTGTACCTAAACAGAAAGCTTGATGTGCCAGGGCTTGTGGAAGAAGTAAAACAGCAATTTGTCCCAATCGATGAGCAGGAGAGTTTCTTTTTTAAAACTCCCTTTTCGGAATTGTGTACCCACTGAAAACGAGCCTATAAACATGCATTCACAATGCATAAAAACACGTTCTGGCTATTTCTCACACATTGAAATATACACTTAGATAACGTATAATACGAAATATATTTTGGGGAGGATTATGACCATGAAAAAGAAATTATGCAGTATTGTTTGTCTTTGCTACTTTGTTTCAATTATGTTATGTGCATGTGGAAGAAAAGAACAGGGGAATCCTATTAGATTGCCAGCCAGAGAGGATATTGTATCGATTGGTGTCTCTGACGGTGACAAATATGCTATATCACCTAACACAGAAGGTGAAGCTACGGAGTTTATTGATGAATTTTTATCTATGCTAATGGATATGGAAACAACCAGTCAGCAATCAATCAATGATGCACCGGTCAACAAAGATTCTATTACGATCAATATAAATTGTGATGGGGCGGCAGGAACTACTCTTTTTTACTATGTAGATAAAGGAATCGAATATGTAGAACAGCCATATCAAGGAATTTATAAACCAACGCCTGCTTTAGGTAATTGTATAACTGAAATGCTTGCTTCGGCAGATAATAGACCGCTAATGGTAACATTTCAGGCATCGGTAATTGAAACGAATCATGATTCAATAATAGTAAAACCGGTAGATGGTTCTTTGGAACTTGATTCAGCAGATAAGTTTTATATATCAAACGAAGAGAACCTTGAATTACAAATTGGAGATTTCGTAGAAATTAGCTATAACGGAGAAATAATGGAATCATATCCTGCACAATTAGGAGAGGTTTATAAAATTACCGTGATAGAACAGACAGAAGCAAATGCCATGTGGGATAGAATACCTATGGTAAGAATAGATGGTAAATTATACTACGATACAGGGAGAGAAAGCATCATGGATGCACGTTGTGGCACTATGGATGGAGAAATAACATCAACTGTCGATGGAACTGAAATACCAACAGAAGATAATCAGTCTAATTTTGGAAGCGGATTTGGTTATCAGTATGGAGCAGACGATACAATAGAAATTTATATGAATGAAAAGTGGTTCGTCTTTGAATACAGAGAAGAATCTGAATGAGAGAATAAACGATAGATAAGTCAAATTAAATTCAAAAGGCTGTCTCAATAAAGGGATAGCCTTTTTCAATTCTCAGCCTAAATTTTCTCAATATTCAGTAGGCAAAATCCAAGATACAGTTGCTCAAATTGCTCGAAAAATTAAAAATGTATGAATATACACTGAAATTGGGGAAATGAACAGCGGGAACACTTTTCCGAAAAGGGAGTTTAAAAAAAGAGATGGCAGAAGAATTTGTTGACAGAGCAACAATATTTTGCCTGAAAGAAACAAAAAATCTTTTAGACGGTAAATCGGGACTGGATAGTTCAAAGTGGAGCTGAGAGAAAAAAATAAACGCATAACACAGTAGTTACACTCTTGACAGAAGAAAAGAGGAGTGCTACCATATCCATATTCTTGACAATAGAATGTTCGTAAAGCGTGCATTTGCTTGAAAAGAGAAATACGAGTGAAAGAGAGGTAGAGAATATGATGATTGTAAATAGCAGAGAGAATGTGAAAACAGAATATGATATTTTTACCTCGGTTTGCAAGTATTAGTTTATCATTCATAGATGTCTATCTGACCGTGGCTTATTTTGCTACGGTTATTTCTTTTTATCTGCAAGTCTTGTAAAATATCATATTCCCCAAAAGACTAAAAATTTATTGTTTATATGAAGGAGAAACGAAATGAGCAAGACAAGTCAGAGCAAAAAATATGCAGATCCTACAACAGAAAATAGAAAAATAGAGAGCGGGAAAGCAGAAAACAACAGAACAGAAAAGAATAAAACAGGAAAAAAAGAATATTTTGGAACAGTTTGTGAAATACAAAGGAACAGTTACAACATTTTAGTTGAAAACAAAATGATTCATGCAAAATTAAAGGGAAACTTTTTCAAGGAAAATGAGGAACTTCCGGTAGTTGGTGATAACGTGGCATTTTTACCAAACGAAAACGGTGATTCGCTGATCACATCGGTATGTGAACGGAAAAGCGTTCTGAAGCGGCCGTATGCAGCAGACCATTCCATGGACAATGGGAAGGAGCAGGTTATGGTTGCCAATGTGGACTATGTATTTATTGTATCGTCATTGAATGACAACTATAACTTTAACCGTATCGCACGCTACGTCTCTATGACGCTTCAGGGAAATGCAATTCCTGTAGTCATTCTTACGAAAGCAGATCTGTGCAGTAATCCGGGAAGGTATGCAAGTGAAATCGAGAATCTGTCAGAACAAGTGAAAGTTCATTGTGTGAGTGCCCTGTACGGAATTGGAATGGATGAGTTAATTAAATATTTGCAGCCCGGAAAAACAATTGCTATACTCGGATCATCAGGTGTTGGAAAGTCAACCTTAGTGAATGCACTGGTACAGGAAGATGTGATGAAGACTTCAGAAATCCGGGAGAGCGACGCCAAAGGACGGCATACTACAACACACAGACAGATGATCGTGCTTTTAAATGGTGCAAGAATCATTGATACACCTGGTATGAGAGAACTTGGAATGTGCGACATGGATCAGGGAATTGATGATACTTTTTCTGATATCGCAGAGCTTGAAGCCTGCTGTAAATTCAGTGACTGCAGACATGAAACAGAACCGGGATGTGCGATCAGGGCTGCGATTGCGGATGGAATATTATCGCGGAATAGATACGAACTGTATCGGTCTTTGCATGAAGAAAGCAGACATGCAGCAAAGATGAAAGATATTTCCAAATGGAGAAAACAATTGAAAAAACGGAGATAGAAAAATGAATAAAGTATTTATTGTGGAAGATGATGCTGTCATTGCAAGGGCAGTGGCGGCACATCTTACAACATGGCAGATGCAGGTACAGTGTGCCGGCA
>OLVW01001900.1_pt1 | contig 16429 bp, 16 predicted proteins | sample 1673301 | NCBI WGS metagenome assembly OLVW01 (sample SAMEA3178941, study PRJEB25190) | human gut metagenome
AACTGACCCTTGAAACGGATAATACCTGCATGGGAGAATGGTTTCTTTGCCATTACACAGGCATCGTTAATTAAGAACTTCGCCGGGAAATTGTCTGTACCGTCAATGATAAAGTCATAATCCTTAATTAAGTCCATAACATTTTCAGATGTAACAAATGTACGGTATGTATTGACTGTTACATCCGGGTTGATTGCGTTCATGGTTTCCTTTGCAGACTGTACCTTTGCCTTGCCGATATCTGCTGTTGTATGAATAACCTGACGCTGTAAATTTGATAAATCCACTTCGTCCGCATCTACGATACCGATTGTTCCGACTCCGGCTGCTGCCAGATATAATGCTGCCGGAGCACCGAGTCCGCCTGCACCGATAATTAATACCTTTGCATTTAATAATTTTTTCTGTCCCTTAGCGCCAACTTCCTTTAAAATGATGTGACGGGAGTAGCGCTCTAACTGGTCGTTTGTAAAAGCCACTACTGTCCACCTCCCATGAAATATAAGAATTCTACGTTGTCACCGTCTTTTAACTGCTGTGTTTCAAAATCTGCGTTCTTTGCAAATTCATCATTTACTGAAACGGTTACGTATTCCGGTGTTTCTACATTTTCCTGTGCAATCAGTTCGGAAATCGTGATATTGTCCTTTACTTCCTTTACTACGCCTGCTACTGTAATCTTCATTCTTTAAATCCTCCTTAAACATTTTCTGAAATGAATTTCTCTAAATCTGCTTTTTTCTGTACACCTGCCAGACGCTGTATTTCTTTTCCGTCTTTAAAAAAGACCAATGTCGGTGCCGATGACACTTCGTATTTTTCAACGAGTTCCGGTTCATATGCGATATTGACTTTACCGACATATAACTTACCGGCATAGCTTTCTTCTAACTCTGCCAGCACCGGTGACATTCTTTTACATGGAACACAGCTGTCAGAGTAAAAATCTACAAGTGCAAATGTTCCGTCTGCCAAAACCTTGCTGTCAAAATCCCCAGCATGAATTCGTTCTGCCATTGCCGTACCTTCCTTTTCGTATTTTTTATTCGTCTTCAACCTTCTTGACAATCAAGTCATAAGTTCCGTCTTCATTGTCAATCAGCTTTAAAATCTGGTGTCCTTCTTCTTTGATGCTGCGTGGCACGTTCTGTACCGGTTCGCCATCATTCATGCGGATGGATAAAATCTGTCCGTCATCTAATTCTTCGAGTGCTACCTTTGCCTTTACAAATGTTACCGGGCAGACAACATCTGTAATATCTACTGTATCATCTATCTGAAAATCAGCCATTTGCATATGCCTCCTTTATTACTTCTTCAAATTTTTCTTTGCCGACACGGTCAATTGTGAACTTAAAACGTTCTCCTGCCTGTGCATTCTGTTCAAAGAATGTAATTGCCGCATCACAGACTTTTAACAGCTTATCATGGTCTTCAATAAACGGAATCACCGTGTTACCCTTGTTGATGTGATTACCGAATAATCCGCCAAAGGATACGATATAACCATGTGTTTCATCGTATGCGTTGGTTGGACAGGCCTTGGTACATCTTCCGCAGTAGTTACATTTGCTCTCATCAATGGAAATCTTTCCATCTGTTAATGTAATTGCACCGCTGCGGCATGCCTTTACACAGACACCGCACTGGATACAGTCGGATTCTTTCCACTGTACCTGAATACCACCTTTAATACCAACATCGTTTTCTTCGGATTTCAGACAGTTGTTCTGACAGCCTGTAATACCGAATTTAAACTTATGCGGCAGTTCCTTTGCAAAGTAACGGTCGTCCAGTTCTTTTGCAAGAGCATATGTATCAATACAGCCGCTTGGACAGATTGCCGCACCCTGACAGGCTGTAATGGTACGGACTCTCGGTCCGCATACGCCCGGTTCAACGTCACCTTCTGCCAATGCTGCTTTTACTTCGTCAATATCGTCTAATTTGATAAACGGAATCTCTACGCTCTGTCTGGATGTCAGATGTACGTATCCGTCACCGAATTTATCCGAAACTTCAGCAATCTTTGCCAGCTGTTTTGCCGTAAGATTTCCTCCGACTACACGAAGTCTTAAAGAGAAGTTGTTTTTTTGTTTCTGGCGCATGAATCCGCCCTTTTTTAACACTGCATAATCTGTTGCCATTTGTACTTCCTCCTGATATAAAGCTTTCTTAGTCTAAATCCTTAATTGCCGAAGTGAAATCTTCTATTAAATCGCTGCCGTCTTCAATACCGACACTGACACGGATTGTATCTGTATAGACACCGGCATCCCGCATCTGTTCTTCTGTATTGTGGATATAAATTGTAGAAGCCGGATGAATTACCAGCGTTCGTGCATCACCGATATTCGTTGCATTGAGTGCATACTTTAAATGGCTCATCAACTGATACGCTCTTTCTTTTGAGCCGACACGCAGAGTTAAGATTCCGCCGCCCATACCGTTTAACTGGCTTTCTACCAGCGGCTTATACGGATTGTTTTCCAATGCCGGATAATTGGCTGTTACACCGTTTAATCCGTCAACTGCCTTTGCAAGTTCTAAGGCATTAGAACAAATCTTATCCATCCGCAGTCCTAAGGTGTCCATTCCGATAAAATTTAAAAATGCGTTCATCGGTGCTAAACAGCCACCCATATTTCTCCAGATTCCGTTACGCAGCTTTGCAACGTAGGCAAATTCACCATACTTCTGATATTCGGCAAATCCCGGATATTTTTTATTGTCCCATGAAAACTTACCACTGTCAACAATAACACCGCTGATTGCATTGCCACCGCCATTGATATATTTTGATGATGAATGAACCACCACATCCGCGCCGTATGCAATCGGCTGTACCAGATACGGTGTCGCCGTTGTGCTGTCCACAATCAGTGGAATGCCCTTGCTGTGTACAAACTCGGAAACGGCTTTTAAGTCGATAACATCCAGTCCCGGATTGCCGATGACTTCGCCGAAGACAACCTTTGTCTTATCTGTAATGAGCGGTGCAATCTCATCAACCGTAATCTGTTTTGCAAAACGGGTTGTAATGCCAAATGCCTTTAAATCACCGAATAAATCAATCGTTCCGCCAAACAGTCCGCTGCCTGCGATAATCTCATCGCCTGCTTCCAGAATGTTTAACAGGGCAAGTGTCACGGCTGACATCCCGGAGGAACAGGCAACCGCTCCTTTTCCGCCTTCCAGTTCACAGACCCTTCTTTCAAAGGAATCGACAACCGGATTACTGATTCTTGTATAAGCATATCCCGGTGCCCTGTTATTAAAAACTTTTTCCAAATCCTGTGCTGTTTCATATGCAAAAGCACTGACCTGACTAATCGGTGGAAGTGTCGCTCCGTCAGGATACCGCTTAATTGCATTTCCATGCAGCAATTGTGTGTTAAATTTCATATCCCTCTTATTCCTATCTGCTTACTATGATTTCAAGTTGAATTTAGTATAATCCATATTCTCCCATGTGTCAACTACTTTTTCATGGAAAAATAACAGTTTCAAATGAGGTGTGCCGCTGCTGTATACCGCTGTATATAAACGCAGAGCCGGGCAGCCTGCCTCTTTCGGCACAGCTTTGCCCGGCTCTGGACGTCTATATGCTGCCCACGAATTGTTGTGTGCTTACGCACTCCCACAATTCTGCCCTCCTATGAGCAAGCTCCGGCGGGTGAAAGGCTTTGTGCCCCTGGCAGCATTAGATAAAATCTCCGTGTACGGATACGCCCGCCGCATAGGAAGATACTTTCTTTACAAATTCTGCCGCTTCGGATACGGTAAGCGTACCATCCGTCTGCCAGTTTCTATAATAAGTCTTGTTATCCTGTGCAAAGGTCTTTCCTGCAAATGCTTCATCTAATACAAGCAGTACAACGATTCCTGCTTCTGTCAGGTGGTGCAGTACGGTTTCTACCGGTTCATCTGCTTCCGGCGCATACAGATAAGTATGTCTGCCTTCTGCGCTTAACTGCTTTTCAACCTGTTCTGCCAGTTCAAGTCCTACCAGAAATTCCACGGTTACTGCACTCTGACCGTTTAAAGCTGAACGAAGCTTTTTATTGACTTTCTTTTCTTCCAGTCCGTCTTCATCGGCATGCAGTTCAGTAACAACACCGCAGGCAGAAGTCATATTGGTTACACGGTCAATTAAAATCAGTTCACCGAGTGTCTTATGTGCCGCAAATGTATCTGCTACGATTCTGTCTGCAAATGCGATTTCGCAGACTGCGATTTCATTTTTATGTAAGGAAGATACTTCCTTTTTCTCGCCTGTATTGACATCAATTAATGAAACAATCTTTGTTACAAGCCCCGGAATCATCTTTGTGCCAAGCTTGATAAAGAAGTTCTTTCCGTTTTCAAGAGCATCATCATCCATCCACAGAATCGTTGCCGTAACGGCTGCGGCTGTCTTGATACCGGAATCTACGGATAATACACAGCCTCTGGATACGTCCACTTCCCTGTCTAACTGAATCGTTACCGGCTGGCCTTCCTGTGCGGCATCTACATTCTTATCACCTACATGGATACTCTTTACATGTGCCTGCTCGTTGCTTGGCAGTGTTGTAATCGCATCGCCCACATGAATGTTTCCGGCTTCAATCTGACCCTGGAAGCCTCTGAATTCATGGTTTGGACGGCATACGCGCTGTACCGGCATATAAAAGCCCTGTTCCTTGGCTGCGGCTGTAATATCAACCTGCTCTAAGTACGAAAGGAGTGCCTGACCGTTGTACCATGGCATATTCGGTGATTTTACGGTAACATTGTCACCTTCTGTTGCGGATACCGGAATAATCGTTACGTTCTGTAAATCCAGTTCCTTTGTCAGTTCTGCAATCTGTTCATGAATCTTTGCAAATACCTTTTCATCATAGCCTACAAGGTCCATTTTGTTGACTGCAAATACAAAGTAACGGATTCCCATTAATGCACAGATTCTTGCGTGACGTCTTGTCTGAACCAGCACGCCCTGTTTTGCATCGACTAAGATAACGGCTAAGTCTGCAAAGGAAGCACCTACTGCCATGTTTCTTGTATATTCTTCATGTCCCGGTGTATCGGCAACGATAAAGCTTCTGTTGTCTGTTGTAAAATAACGGTATGCAACATCGATTGTAATACCCTGTTCTCTTTCTGCCATCAGACCGTCTAACAGCAGAGAGTAGTCGATTTTACCCTCACGGCTTCCGACCTTGGAATCCAGCTCCAGTGCCTTTTCCTGGTCTGCATAAAGGAGTTTTGAATCATATAAAATGTGTCCGATTAAGGTGGATTTTCCATCGTCAACACTGCCACATGTAATAAATTTTAATAATCCCTTCATTTTAGAAATAACCCTCCTTCTTTCTTCTCTCCATGCTGCCTGCTTCCTCATGGTCAATCACACGGCTGGTACGCTCTGAAGATACTGCACTTAATGTTTCCTCGATAATTTCATCGAGTGTTTCCGCATCGGATTCCACGCCGCCTGTCAGCGGATAGCAGCCAAGTGTACGGAAACGTACTTTCTTATTTTCAATCTTTTCGCCTTCTCTTAACTTTAAGCGGTCATCATCTACCATGATGATGTTTCCGTCACGGTAAATTACCGGACGTTCCTTTGCAAAGTATAACGGCACGATTTCAATGTTTTCACGCTTAATGTACTGCCAGATGTCTTTTTCCGTCCAGTTGGAAATCGGGAAGACACGGATACTTTCGCCCTTGTGGATCTTTGTGTTGTAAAGCTTCCACATTTCCGGACGCTGGTTTTTCGGATCCCATGCCTGTGCCGCATTTCTGAATGAGAAGATACGTTCCTTTGCACGGGACTTTTCTTCATCACGACGTCCGCCCCCGAATGCTGCCGTAAACTGATACTTATTTAATGCCTGTTTTAATGCCTGTGTCTTCATGATATCTGTGTAGGCTGAACCGTGGTCAAACGGATTAATGCCTGCCTTTACACCTTCTTCATTGGTATATACAAGCATTTCAATACCCATTTTTTCTGCGATATGGTCACGGAACTGTATCATTTCCTTAAACTTCCATGTTGTATCAATATGTAAGAACGGAAATGGCGGCTTCTCCGGATAAAATGCTTTCATCGCGAGATGCAGCATAACCGAACTGTCCTTTCCAATCGAATACAGCATTACCGGATTTTCACATTCCGCTGCCACTTCTCTGATAATATAAATTGCTTCTGCTTCCAATTCATCAAGATGTGATAAATTTCCCATACTCTCTCTCCTTAATATTTATTAGCGTCTTTTTTGTTGACTTCTATAACCTGTACACTGCCGTCCGGCGATGTAACGCACCACTCACGAATGTCCCCTTTGGACTTGACAGACAGCGTACTTCCTGCACCGCCCATATCTGCTCCCAGATAAAAGCTGATTGCGCCTGTCTTACATTCTTTTAAGCACGAGGTACAGCCCCAGCAGTCGGAAATGTGCTTAATGACTGCCTTTCCCTGTGCATCTTTTTTTATCAGGTTGCCGGGACAGGCTTCAATACACCTTCCGCAGCCTACACAGTTATTTTGTGTAATTCGTATGCTCATAGTGTTTTCCTCCCGTCACCAGTTCTCTGAAAATGATTTCTATTTCGCCGTCTTTCATGCGGGAATTGACATATTTTTCCCAATCGGCATTCTTTTCAGGATAATCCGCATTTTCTGCAAAACTGTGCCAGCGTGTTTCTTTTCTGGCAAGCAGATGTGCGATAACGACCTGACAGACAACCAGACGTTCTTTAACTTCGTAAATACGGAGCAGATCGTCCATGTCTTCTGCCGCAAGTCCGTCCACCAGCTTTTGCAGGGATGTGATTTTTTCCTTTGCAAGGGCTAAACGGCTTTCATTATAACGGTAATCCGTTGCAATACCGCCTGCGTACTGGTCCATGATTTTCTGCATGGTTTCCTCAAGCTGTTCGGTCGTAAGCAGTCCCTGCGGATTGTTTAAGAAATGCTCGTATTCTGCCTGCTTTTCATTCTGCTTTGCTTCACTGTCCGCATCTTTGGCTGCTGTCTGCTTTTCATCTTTTAGAAATCCAAGCACCGCTTCTGCCGCAATTTCGCCCTCGGCTAATGCGCCTGTTACATATTTCTGCGGACAACCTCCTGCAACATCGCCTGCGGCAAACAGTCCGTGAATTGTTGTTTCCCTGTTATTGTCTACCCAGTAACCGCTTGCGGTATGTCCGCCCACAATATACGGCTCTGTGCCTTCAATTTCCACATTCTGCTCTGACGGACCCTTGCCGGATTCAAGCCACTTTAAAGTCTGGCTCGGCGCCATATTTAAGTATGCCTTGTATAAATCCTGTTCCTGCTCTTTTGTAATCTCATCGGTCTTTAAATAACATGGTCCGTGTCCGGCTCTGTTTTCCATAACCGTTCCGTATACACGCTGGGAAGTTGTAAGACCGTATTTTGTTTCATAAATTTCGCCGTTGGAATTCATCTGCTTTGCGGATACACCCTGTGCAATCGTTCCTGTCGGTGCAATCGTATCTTTACAGCGCAGTGCGATAAAACGCATTTCAAAGGTTGTCATCTCAGCGCCTGCCGTAATGCCCATTGCGTAGCCCGCACCGGTATTAAACGGCGGGTACCACATTTTATGTCTTGAAAAGCCCGGATTGTTTGGACGGTAAAGTCCTGCCGCGCCTCCGGTTGCGCAGATAACCGCTTTGGCATGAATCACATAAAAGATTTCTTCATTAACATCAAAGCCGTAAGCCCCGTAAATGCGGTTATCTTTCACAATGTAATCTGTAATATTGACGTGATTTAAAACCGTTACATTTTCCTGTGCGGATGCCGCTTCTGCAAGAATCGGCTTAATATTTTCCCCGTTAATCTTGATATTTCTGTTTCCTCTTGTAACGTATTTGCCGTTTTCATCTTTTAAAATGACAAGTCCGGCTTTTTCCATAACATCCGTTACATGGTTTAACCGCTCTGACATTGAAAGCAGTAAGTCTTCACGCACAATGCCGTCTGCATCTTTTTTTGCATAGTCTACATAATCCTGAGGCACTCTGCCTTCCGTAATATACGCATTAATTGCATTGACACCTGCCGCCAGACAGCCGCTCCGCCTGATATTGGCTTTTTCAGCAATCAGAACGCTGATATTTTTTTCTTTTCCGAGCGTCATCGCCGCAAAACAGCCCGCTGTTCCGCCGCCGATAATCAACACATCTGTTGAGAGTTCTTTCTTTTTCATGGCACCTTCCATTCCGCCGCACAACACGGCTTTTCTATCTTGATTTTTAGATAAATACTGAATCATCTACCAGTGACTGGTTTTCCAAAAGCATTGCCTTTTCTCCGACCGTTACAAACAGCCGATATATGAATACATCAACCTTTTCTCCCACCGCAATACTTTTTTCTTCCAATCCTCTTTTGGCAATAATCTGATTGTCGTTTACATTGACAAGCAGTTCTAAGCTGTCACCTCTGAAAGACCCGCGCTCCACAACGCCTTCGGAAGCCGAAGGACCGAAACGCTGTACTTCATTTTTCTTGGATACTTTGACAAATTCCGGACGGATAATGGCTTTATCGACATTGTCCACTTTCGGAAAGCTGTGAAAGCTCTGATAATTGGTAATCTGTGACGTCTGTCCGAAGAAAGTCGCCGCAAATGCCGTCTGCGGGTTCTGGTAAATTTCAAGCGGTGTTCCCTTCTGCTCAATGTGTCCCTTGTTGGTAATAATAATTTCATCGGCAACTTCAATCGCTTCGTCCTGGTCATGCGTAACGAAAATACTGGTAATGCCGAGTTTTTCAATCATTTCCTTTAACCAGCTTCTGAGTTCCTGACGGACCTTGGCATCAATCGCCGCAAACGGTTCGTCTAACAACAGCAGATGCGGGTTTGGCGCAAGCGCCCTTGCAAATGCCACACGCTGTCGTTGTCCGCCGGATAACTGGCTCGGATACCGCTTTTCCAGTCCATCTAGGCTGATGAGTTTTAAAAGTTCGTGGACTCTTTCATCTATATATTTTTTATTCTCTTTTTTAACATTTAAACCGAATGCAATATTGTCATATACCGTCATGTAGCGGAACAGCGCGTAGTTCTGAAATACGAAGCCGATACCGCGCTCACTTGCCGGAATGTTGTTGACTACCTTGCCGTCAATGACGATTTCGCCGCTGTCCGGTGTTTCCAGCCCCGCAATCATTCTTAAAATGGTCGTCTTACCACTGCCGCTCGGTCCTAACAGCGCAATCAGCCTGCCCTGTTCAATGCCGAAGCTGACATGATTGGAAGCCTGATAGCCGGCATACGTTTTATTAATATCTTTTAATTCAACATACATAATTTCCTGCTTTCTGCCGTGCTATAACGGCTTTTTCGTAGTCTTTCCCTTATGCTCGAGCACACTCCGCATGACCAGCAGAATAATTGCCAGAATCACGAGAATGGACGATACGGCAAATGCCGGTACATACTGGAACTCATTGAATAAAATTTCCACATGAAGCGGCAGGGTGTTGGTCAGTCCCCTTAAATGTCCCGATAAAACGGATACCGCACCGAACTCGCCCATTGCACGCGCCGTACATAAGACAATGCCGTACAGCAGTGCCCAGCGGATATGCGGCAGAGTAATTTTCCTGAAAATCGTAAATGCGCCTGCACCCATAAGGGCTGCGGCTTCTTCCTCGTCTGTGCCCTCCGTTTCAAGCACCGGAATCAGTTCTCTTGAAATAAACGGAAATGTTACAAAGACAGTTGCCAGGATAATACCCGGTACTGCAAATACAACTTTGATGTGGCACGCTTTGAGTATTGGATATAAAACACTCTGTCTTCCGAACAGCAGAATGAAAATCAGACCCGCGATAACCGGGGATACCGTAACCGGAATATCAATGAGCGTTGTCAGTAATTTCTTGCCTTTAAATTTAAACTTTGTAATCGTCCATGCCGCAAAAAGTCCGAATATGGTATTTACAACCACAGCGGTGAGTGTCGCTTCGAGTGTCAGCAGTAAGGCGCGGACGGTATATTTATCCGTAACTGCTTTTAAGTAAGTGGCTCCCCCGCTTTTAAATGCCTGTGTTATCACGACCAACAGCGGAAGCACCAGCATTACAAATAAAAACAAAACACTGATTGTTATCAGCAGCCACTTTACAAAGCCGGACTGTTTATTCTGATTCATTTTTTCCTCCCTTTCCGCTTCCTAACGGTTGCCGTTTAATATTTTTGTATTTCTTGCCTGTATCAGGTTGTTGATAAATAAAATAAGGAATGCCGCTATCAGCATTACCAGTGCAATCGCCGTTGCACTCGGATAATCGAATTCCTGTAATTCCGACATAATGATTAACGGTGTAATCTCTGTGTAGTACGGCTTGTTACCTGCGATAAACACGATACTTCCGTATTCGCCGAGACATCTGCCGAATGCCAGTCCGAAGCCCGTACATAAGGACGGTAAAACTTCCGGGAAAATGACTTTCCAAAAGATTCTTGTGCGGCTTGCACCAAGCACGCTTGCCGCTTCCTCGTAAGACGGGTCTAACTTTTCAAGCACCGGCTGAATAGAACGCACCACAAACGGGATTCCCACGAAAATCAGTGCAAAGGTGATACCCAGTCTGGTATAGGCAATCTGTATGCCAAACTTTGCAAAAAAGCTGCCAATCCAGCCGCTGTCGATTGTTAAATATGTAAGAGAAATACCCGCAACCGCCGTCGGCAGTGCAAAGGGCAGTTCAATCATTCCGTCTAAAATGCGTTTGCCGGGAAATTCATATCTGACAAGCACCCATGCCAGTATCAGTCCCATAACGGCATTGATTGCCGATGCCGCAAATGCGGTGATGAAGCTGACATAAAAGCTTGATAATACCCTGCCCCTTGTTATTGTTGCAATGATTTCCGGGAAACTCATCTGCGCCGTATAGATTACCAGTGTTGCCAATGGAATCAGCACGATAACACTCACCATTGTAAGCGTAACACCCATTGAAATTCCAAAACCCGGAATCACTCTTTTATTTTTCTTTTTCATGACTCCTCCTCTCTCAAACACATTTGCTTACTTTTCATAAATCTCATCAAAAATACCGCCGTTGGCAAAATGCTTTGCCGAAACACTGTCCCAGCCGCCAAAATCATGTACCGTCTTTAACTTCATATTCAAATCAAATACATCGCTGTATTCCTGCAAAATTTCTTCATTGACCGGGCGGAAATAATTGTCCGCCGCAATACGCTGTGCATCATCGGAATACAGATACGATAAATACTCCTCCGCAACGGCTCTTGTCCCGCGCTCATCAACAACCGAATCGACAACCGCAACGGACGGCTGTGCCAGAATACTGATACCCGGTGTAATGATTTCATAATCGTCCGGGCAGTCTAACATGGAAAGATATGCTTCATTTTCCCAAGCAATCAGTACATCGCCCTGATTATTTTCCACAAATGAAGTTGTTGCGCCTCTCGCACCGGAATCCAGCACCAGTACATTCTGATACAGCTTTTTGATAAACTCCTTCATCTGCGCTTCATCGCCGTTGTAACGTTCCTGCGCATAACCCCATGCTGCAAGGTAATTCCACCTTGCACCACCTGAGGTCTTTGGGTTCGGTGTAATCACACCCACACCGTCTTTTACCAGATCGTCCCAGTCGTGAATGTTTTTCGGATTGCCCTTTCTTACAAGGAAGACAATCGTTGAAGTGTACGGTGCGCTGTCATCATCATATTCATCAACCCAGCCGTCTTCTATCAATCCGGCTTTTTCGATTGCGTCAATGTCATATTCCAATGCCAGTGTCACAACATCAGCTTCCAGACCGTTAGAAACTTCCAGTGCCTGCTTTCCTGAACCGCCGTGGGACTGTATCACCTCAACGTCCTGTCCGGTCTGTTCTTTCCAATGCTGTGCAAATATCTCATTATAACTTTCAAATAATTCTCTTGTAGGGTCATAAGAAACGTTGATCATCCGTACACTGTTTTTATTGCTTCCACAGCCGGTCAGACACCCTGTCAGTAATACGGCAATCAGCCCAAGGCTTAATAATTTCTTTTTCACAAGCTTACCTCCATTTCTCATTTCCTACATTTCATATTAGTCTAGTAGGTTTTATATGATAGTAAAACAGAATGAGGGTTTTGTCAAGAAGTATTTTCATGAAATGGGAGATTTTGTATGACGTCTTTTAACTTAAAACGATTCCTTCTTCATAAGAACAGCGTAAATAATCCAAAGCTTTATACTTCCGAAAGCTTTTCCCTTGTCATCATCAGTGCATACCCAAGTAAATTCTGTCCGTTCCAGTCATTTTCGTTATACCCTGAAACTGCCCTGCCAAGCCGCTTAATCTCTGCAACATCTGATGTCTGAAGTATTTTTGAAGCAATTTCCGTGTCATGAAATAAAACCGCTTTTTTATACATCATATACTGTTCCATTGATGTAAAATGAATGTTATCAATACAAAACTCTGACAGATACCAGTTACTCAGATATCCATTTTCTTCGTCCGGGTTATGAAAACAGCAACGCAAAAAGAACCACCTCTTACGAGATGGTTCTTTAGGTAAATACTATCTTTATCCGATATACCCCTTCTCGATATACCCTGCAATTTCCTTTGCAAAATATGTCAGGTAAACACAAGCGCCTGCGCGGTAAACGCCCGTTGCCATTTCGCAGACGATTTTTTCTTCGTCCACACAGCCAAGCTTTGCACCTGCCTTTACCATGGCATATTCGCCGCTGACACTGTATGCGGCAACCGGGACATTGACGGTATCTGCAACCTCACGCACAATATCCAGATAAGTCATTGCCGGTTTTACCATGATAATGTCTGCGCCCTCGGAAACGTCTAACTGAGCTTCCTTTAACGCTTCCTTTCGGTTGTGGAAATCCATCTGGTACGACTTTCTGTCACCAAAGGACGGTGCCGAACCTGCCGCATCGCGGAACGGCGCATAAAATGAAGATGCATATTTTACGGCATACGACATAATCGGTGTATTTTCATAGCCGTGGTCGTCCAACGCATTACGGATTGCAAGCACTCTGCCGTCCATCATATCGGACGGTGCTACCATATCCGCACCTGCCTGTACATGGGAAACCGCTGTCTTTGCAAGCAGCTCCAGCGTGCTGTCGTTGTCCACGTCATGTCCCTTTAACAGTCCGCAGTGACCGTGCGAGGTATATTCGCACATGCAGACATCTGTAATCAGATACATTTCCGGGAAATGCGCTCTCGCCTCACGCAGTGCACGCTGTACAATGCCATCTTCCGCATAAGCGCCGCTTCCGACTTCATCTTTTACATCGGGAATCCCAAAAAACATAACACTTCTGACACCCGCTTTTTCCAAATCCTCTAACGCATAAAGCATGGTGTCGGTGGTGTAGCGGTACTGTCCTTCCATTGCCGGAATTTCTTCTTTTATTCCGCTTCCCTCGCGTACAAACATCGGATAAATCAGTGACGATGCGTCCATTCGTGTTTCCCGTACCATTTTTCTTAAAACGGGATTTTGTCTTAATCTTCTTGGTCTTGTAATCATTTTTTCCTTCTTTCCACCGTATCAGACTTCAACTTCTACTATTTTATTTAAAATTTTTGTAAATTGCACAAATTCATCAGCATCACAGTTCTTTTTCGCCTGACAGACAAACTTATGTACCAGACTGTGAGCATTCTCCTGTCCCAGTGTCTCCTGCGCCCTTTCTGACAATGCCGCAATCGCCGGAAGTGCCTCCCCGAATGCCATATTTTTAACAAACTGTTCTTCATATTTTGACAGAATCGCTTTTGCCTTTGGCAGAGCCTCTAACTTTGCCGCATTATTCTGCCTTGCCAGATCCTGCATATCCTCCATGGAATAGCAGACAGTTTCCGGCACCTGTGACATTTCCGGCTCGATATCCGCCGGCACGGCAAGGTCAAAAAACACCCTCTTTTTCACCGGTGGATTCTGCGCCAGAAAATGTTCCTTCATCACCGTGTAATGCGGGCTTGCCGTTGCACTGATGACAATGTCCATGTCCGGCATATATTCATACCGCTTCTCATACGGAATGACTGTGTACCGCCTATCCTGTCCATGTAACGGGTGCGGCAGTTCGTGTCTTGCCGTGATAAAAATATTTAATTCCTGAAAATCCAGCGCATCTTTTAAAACAATACTGCCGATTTTGCCGGAAGCACCGATAATCATAACATTTTTTACCGGTAAATTCTGCTGACATTCCATAGCCGTTTTCAGTGCCAGCCCCGCGGTCGATACGGAAGACTTTGACAGGATTGTATCGGTCTTCATGCGTTTTGCCGCCGTAATCGCCGACTGGAACAGACAATGGAAAGTCGTTTTTGTATAACCACTCTCCATTGCAAGAAAATAGGCATTTCTTACCTGTCCTAAAATCTGGTCTTCTCCAAGCACTGCCGAGTCCAGTCCCGCCGCCACGCAGAACAGGTGATGTATGGCGTTTTTATCCGAGAATCTGCGGAATGCGTCCAACGCCGCCATATGCGTTTCGCTGTTTTTTTCAATGCCCGCCGCCGCTAAAAGAACATGCTGCATTCTGATAAAATTCTGATTTTCCGGTGTTCCGCTGCAATAAAGCTCTGTGCGGTTGCAGGTTGAAATCAGCACCGCTTCTTCGATTCCTGTGTTCTCCTGCTGTCCGTCCGGCTCTGTCAGCTGTTTTAAAATGTCTTTTGTCTGTTCGCTGTCAAATACGAATCTGCCGCGAAGCGATGCACGCGCCGTTTTGTGGCTGATACTCAATAACTGTATATTCATCTTTATGGTCTTTCTGAAATAATCCTGCACGTCTGCTCAATATCTTCCTGCGTATGTGCCGCAGATACAAACATCGCCTCAAACTGTGCCGGTGCCGTGTAAATGCCGTGGTCAAGCATATATCCGAAATACTCTGCATACGCTTTGGTGTCTGATGCCGTTGCCGTATCGTAATTCACAACCGGCTTATCGGTATGAAATGCACACAACAGTGAACCAATCTGATTGACCTGTAACGGTCTTTTCTTTTCCTTTGCCCAGTTTCTTAATGCCTGTGCAATCTGCTTTGCGCTCTCATCAATCTGTGTGTAATATTCCGGGTGTGCCTTTAAAATGCGCAACGTTTCAATTCCGGCAGTCGTGGCAATCGGATTGCCCGATAAAGTTCCCGCCTGATAAACCGGTCCCTGCGGTGAAACCTTATCCATAATCTCCGCTTTCCCGCCGTATGCGGCAAGCGGCATGCCGCCGCCGATAATCTTGCCGAGTGTCGTCATATCCGGCTCAATGCCAAACAGCGCCTGCGCGCCGCCGTAGCCCAGACGAAAGCCCGTGATAACCTCATCAAAAATCAGCACACTGCCATATTCCTTTGTAATATCTCTTAAAAACTGTAAAAATCCTTTTTTCGGCGGAACAACACCCATGTTTGCCGCAACCGGCTCTACGATAATTGCCGCAACCTGTCCCTTATATTCTTCCATTAACGCTCTGACGGAATCTTCATCATTGTAGAGCGCAACCAGTGTGTTTTTTGTATACGAAGCCGGAACACCACTGCTGTCCGGTACGGAAGTCGTCAGTGCCGCCGAACCGGCTTTTACCAAAAGTCCGTCCGAATGTCCGTGGTAATTGCCTTTAAATTTAATAATATAATCCCTGCCGGTATATCCCCTTGCCGTGCGGATTGCACTCATTGTTGCTTCCGTGCCGGAATTAACAAGACGCACCTTTTTAATAGAAGGCATTGCTTCACAAATCAGCTCTGCCAGTTCATATTCCTTGCGGGTCGGCGCACCAAACGTCAGACCGTCCGCGCAGGCTTTCTGCACCGCTTCAATCACCTGTGGGTGGGCGTGTCCCAAAATGCCCGGTCCCCATGAACATACATAATCAATATAGGTGTTGCCGTCTTCGTCCGTAATATGGCTTCCCTTTGCATTTTTTATAAACAGCGGTGTCCGTCCGACTGCGCCAAAGGCACGCACGGGGCTGTTGACACCACCGGGAATTTTCTCCTGTGAAGCTTTAAATAACTGTTCTGACTGTTGTGTATTCATCTTTTTTCCTTTCTGAAAATCCGCCTGACTTCTATTCTGCACTATATTTTCACAGATGTGTCCGTTTTCAATTTTATCCGGCATTTGCATTTTTACAACGTTTACAACGGTTTCTCAACCTGTGTGCCGTCATTTATTGCCTGCCTGTAGAATATCCTGTAACACCACCTGCGCAATACCCTCGCTGTCCGCCTTTTTTGCCACTGCCGTCACCGAAAGCCCTGCTTTTTCACACGCTTTTGCCGTCTGCGGTCCGATTGCCACGATTTTCGGCATCCCTTGTATTAAGGATCTGGGTATGACCAGTGATGAGTTTGCAACAAAACTTCT
>OLVW01001907.1_pt1 | contig 16366 bp, 23 predicted proteins | sample 1673301 | NCBI WGS metagenome assembly OLVW01 (sample SAMEA3178941, study PRJEB25190) | human gut metagenome
GCTGCTCTCGCTGGGCGGCGGCACTGCCAGCCTGAACGAGATCCTGCTGCCGGAGAACTTCCAGTTTGCAGGGCAGGCGGTCAAGGACATCCCCATGCCGGGCGACGTCATTCTGGTGTGCATCACCCGCGATGCGGAGTTCATCATCCCCCACGGCAATACCACCTTACTGCCGTGGGACCGCATCCTCTGCCTGACGCAGGATGACACCCTGCACCTGCTGATGGATGCCTGGGGCCTTTCCGGAAAATGACCGAACGTGACCTGCTGCGCACGGCGCTGATCATCCCGCCCAAGGGCCGGGCCGTGCTGTGCGTCTGGGCCGCTGTTCCCGGCGTGTTCTGCGCGCCTTTTGTGTTCTGGCAGAGCCTGTTTGCCGGGTGTATTTTCTGTGCCCTGTGGGCGTGCCTTGTGTTCGCCGCGTGGGCAAGAGCCTGCAGCTTTACCGCAGTGCTCACCGCCCGGAACACTGCCGTGCGGGCCGGTATCGCCGTTCCCATCACTCGGCAGCTTCCCCGCCGGGCCGTGACTGGCGTGTGGACCCTGCGCACGCCGCTTCTGTGGCTGGCCGGGTGCAGCGTGCTGGTGGTGCACGGCCCGGGCGTACAGCTGTTCCTGCCGGGCGTGGATGCCCTGCAGGCGCAGGCCCTTGCCGCTGTGCTGATGGAGGAAACGCCATGACCGAACGCGGCTTCCACCCGTTTGCGGTGCTGCATTTTCTGCGCAAGACCATTCTGCTGTATCTGCTGCCGCTTTTGCAGGTGCTGTTTGCCCGCAACTGGGCGGCGCTACACACGGCTCTGGTGCAGGGCGCGGCGCTACTGACAGTGCTTGCCGCTGTGAGCGCCGCCGTGCTGCACGCAGGCCGCTGGCGGGTGGATGCACAGGGAACCCTGCGGGTGCGCTGGCGGCTGGGCGTGCGGCTGGACCGTAGCCTGAAAGCCAGCCAGCTGGCAGCGCTCACCATCGAGCGGCCCCTGCTCTACCGGCTGGCCGGTGCCAGCCGGGTGGTGCTGTACCCTGCCGGGCAGAAGCGCACCCTGACCCTGCTTTTGAGCGCGCAGAACGCGCAGTTTTTAGCTGACCGCATGATGCCGCGCCGGGATGCTGTGGCCCACACCCCGCGCGGCGGCGAAAAGCTGGCCTTTGCGGTGCTGGGTGCCAACGGCCTTTCCACCCTTGCTTTGCTGGCGCTGGCCCTCAAACAGAGCAGGCCCTATGCGCCGGATGCCCAGACGGCGGCCTTTGCCCACCTGAACCGCATTGCGGCGTGGGCGGCGCGCTGGCTGCCCATGGGCACAGCATGGCTGCTGGTGCTGGGCGGTGTGCTGTTCTGCGCAAGCCTTGTGCGCAGTGCGGCCCATGCGGCCCATTACACCGTGTGGCGCACCGAGAGTCACCTTGGCAGCAGGGGCGGCTTTGTTCGCCGGTATGAGATGCGCCTTGCGCTGGAACATCTGAGCTATGCGGACCTGCGCCGCTCGCCTGCCACATGGGCGCTGGGCTGCTGCCCGGTGTTCGTTACAGCAGGCAGCTGCCAGCCGGAGATCCCGTTGCTGGTCTGGCGGGAGGACGGCCCTTTTCTACAGGAGCTTCTGCCCGGCTTTGTCCTGCCGCCAAAAGCCCCGGTGGATACCGCAGGCCGCAGCATCCCGGCGTTTTTTCTGCCTGCCGGCATCCCCTGCGGGCTGTGCCTGCTGCTGACAGCGGTATCCCGCTACACCCTGCCCGCCCTCACGGTGCCGCTTCTGGTGGTCACTGCTATGTTTGCCGCCCTGCTGGTGGGTGCGTACAACGGCTGGCGCAAAGAGGGCATCTGGCTGCAAAACGGCCGCCTGACCCTGCGCTGGCAGCACGGCTTCCATCTGCACGACATCTGCGTGCTCTGCCCTGTTCCGGCCCTGACGGCCATGCAGTCGCCGTGGGCTGCGGCGGTGCACCGCACGAACCTCACCCTCACCTTTCCGGGCGGGGTGAAGTGCAGGGTGCGCAGCGTAAAGTGCAGCGAATTGCCTTTTTTGCTTTTCTGAAACTGTAAGGAGTCTTTTTCTGTGATAAAAACTGTATTATTCGATCTGGACGGCACCCTTCTGAACACCATCGACGACCTTGCCGATGCAGGCAACTGGGTGTGTGCACAACACGGCTGGCCCACCTTTACGGTGGAACAGTTCAAGCACATGGTGGGCAACGGCATCCCGAAGCTGGTGGAGCGCTTTTCGCCGGAAAATGCCCGCACGCCGGAGCAGCTGGCGGCCACGCTGGCTGAATTCACTGCCCGGTACGATGCCCACAAGGAGGACAAGACGGCCCCTTATCCCGGCATCCCGGAGCTGCTGGACGAGCTGCGGGCACAGGGTGTTCAGTGCGCAGTGTTCTCCAACAAGGCCGACCCGCTCTGCGGCAAGATCATCGCCCACTATTTCGGCACCGGCCGCTTTGATGCCGTGCGCGGCAGCAGGCCTGGTGTGCCCACCAAGCCGAACCCCGCCGGGCTGTATGCGCTGATGGACGAGATCGGTGCAGACCGCTCTGCCACCCTTTTTGTGGGCGACAGTGATGTGGACATCCTCATCGGACACAATGCCGGACTGCCCGCCATGGGCGCGCTGTGGGGCTTCCGGGGCCGCGCAGAACTGACCGCTGCCGGTGCGGATGCACTGGCAGCGGTGCCAGAGGATATTTTTACCTATATCCAGAAGGGTTGACGATTTAAAATTGTCTCCGCTTCGCTCTGACAATATCAGCGGAAAAATCATTTTTGATATTGCAAATCCGGAATGACTGCGGTCATTCCGGATTTGCTTTTTTACGGGAAGGGGTCGTGACGGGAAGCGGCATCTGCTGCTGTCGGCCTGCGGCCGTCGCGCAGCGACTTCTGATTGGCGGAACCTCAAAAAGCGGTTAAGAGATCTTCACGCCGAACAGGCGGGAATCTCCAGCTTTTTGGGGTGGAGCCTACTGCTTTGGGATTATTAAGGGCGAGTAGCCCTTAATTCGTGCCTCCCGCGCTTCGAAAGTAGCGGGTGCTTTTCTGGTTCTCTTTTGGCACGCAAAAGAGAACATACCCGGCGGAGAACGACTTCATAAAAGCCACACAGCCTATCCCCTACTCGAATACGCTCTGCACGGGAAGCAACACGCAAAAAGGCGAGCCGCCCATTGAGCGGCTCGCCTTTTGTGTTCTTCGGGGTAACTTTATCAGCCCAGAGTGACTTCCTGGATCTTGGAGGAAGCGAACTCGAAAGGCCAGACAGTCTTCCACTCCTGATCCTGCACCTGTGCGATAGCAACAGAAGCGTAGGTGTTGTCACGGTAGTGCTTTGCGCCGCCGATCTCGTACTCGGGAGCGAACTCGATCTTGGAGTAGGGCAGAACGATCTTGCGGCCGCCCTCGAATGCACCGTCGATGGACAGAGCTGCCAGAGCGTCGCGGACGGCAGCACCGTCGGTGGAGCCAGCCTTCTCGATGGCGGTCTTGAACAGCCACACAACGGTGTAGGACTCAGCAGAGTGACCGTTCATGTTGACATTGTAGACCTTCTTGAAGTCCTCGTTGATCTCCACGCCGTTGGTCAGGTCGGGGTTGAACTCGACAACAGAAGCCACGCCGTTTGCGGATGCGCCCAGATTGGGGATGAAGGAAGGATCGGTGAAGCCGTTTGCCTTGGCAACGATCATCTTGGGCTTGTAGTTCTGCTCCTTCAGGGTCTGGACGAACAGAGTAGCGTCGCCGATGTAAGAGTCGCACAGAATGGCATCGGGATCAGCCTGCTTCAGGGCCAGGACCTGAGAGGACAGGTCGGTAGCGTTGGAGCTGTAGTCCACTTCGGCCACAACATCCAGACCGTAATCGGGTGCGAACAGGTTGACGCAGCGGATCAGCTCCTGACCGATGGCAGCCTTATCGGTGAAGATGGCGACCTTCTTGATCTCGTTGCCGGTCTGCTCCTTGGAGTCCTGCAGATACTTCAGCATATCTTCCACGTAGACGGAGTTCAGCGGGCACAGACGGAAGAAGTAATCGTAGTCCTTGTGGTCCTCGTCGGTCAGACGGTCCAGCGTGGAGATAGCGGTGATCATGGGGATGCCGTACTGCTGGCAGACCTGAGCCACGACCTCGGTAACAACGGACATGTGGCAGCCCATAATGACGTTGACACCTTCCTGAGTGATCAGGCGCTCTGCCTCAGACTTACCGGTAGCTGCGTCGCCTGCGTGGTCGCCGCGGACAACTTCCAGCATCTGGCCGTTCACGCCGCCTGCCTTGTTGATCTCGTCCACTGCGAAGTCGATGCCGCGCAGGATGTTCTCGCCGATGGCTGCGTTGCCGCCGGACATTGCGTAGATGGTGCCGATCTTGATGGTATCACCGCTGGCTGCTGCAGTGCTGCCGGATGCCGCGGTGCTGGTAGATGCTGCAGTGCTGGTGGAAGCGGAAGAGCCGCCGCAGGCGGTCAGAGCAGCTGCGCTGCCCAGAACAGCGGATGCCTTCAGGAAGCTTCTACGAGAGATCTTTTTCATAATTGTCCTCCAATTCTGTTTGTAAAAAACAGCTTGTTAATCCGAGATGCCCCGCCGCACCGTGTGAAGTAGTGCCCGCCGGACATCCAGTTTCCAAAATCAGATGCCGAGGTACGCCTTCTTGACGTGCTCGTTTGCCGAAAGCTCGGCGGCGGTTCCTTCCAGTGCCACGCGGCCGTTCTCGATGACATAGCCGCGGTCAGCCGCTGCAAGGGCTTTGGTGATATCCTGCTCCACCAGCAGCACCGAGATGCCGTCATTCTTCACCATGGTCTTGGCCACTTCCAGAATGTCGTCCACGATGTTGGGGGCAAGGCCCAGACTGGGCTCGTCCAGGATCAGCAGCTTGGGCATACCAATCAGCGCACGGGCCACGGCCACCATCTGCTGCTCGCCGCCGGACAGGGTGCCGGCAGCCTGCTTTGCGCGCTCGCGCAGCTTGGGGAACCAGTTGTAGCACTTTTCCAGATTTTCTGCAAAATGTGCCTTGGTTTCCTTATTGAATGCACCCAGTTCCAGATTTTCCAGCACGGTCATCTCGGTAAAGAGCTGACGGCCTTCCGGCACCTGCACGATGCCGCTGTCCAGAATAACGCGGGAGCTTTTGCCGGAGAGGTCCTCCCCGTTGAACTCCACCTTGCCGGAGCTGGCCTTGACCATGCCTGTGATGGTACGCACCATGGTGGTCTTACCGGCACCGTTGGAGCCCAGAATGGCAACGATCTCGCCATCCTTCACCTCAAAGCCGATGTCCCACAGGATGTTCACAGAGCCGTAACCGGCGTTCAGACCTTCAACTTTAAGCACTTGCGCCCTCCTTTTTGGTGCCCAGGTACACCTCCATGACGTAAGGATCGTTCATGACCTGCTCGGGCGTGCCCTCAGCGATCTTTTCGCCGTGGTGAAGGACAATGACCTTCTCGCACAGGCTCACGACCGCCTTCATGATGTGCTCGATGAGCAGGATGGTGACACCGGACTCGTTGATCTTGCGGATCAGCTGGATGGCCTCTTCGGTCTCAGCCGGGTTCAAGCCTGCCATGTTCTCATCCAGAAACAGCACTTCGGGCTTGGTGGCCAGAGCGCGGGCCATTTCCAGACGCTTCTGGTCCGGCGTGCCCATGTCCTTGGAGATCACATGACGCTTTTCGTACAGGCCGGTGAAGTGCAGCACCTCCATGGCGCGCTCCTTGGCCTCTTTTTCGCTCTTTGCACCGGCGTGGCCGAAGTAGGCGGCGGCGGTGACGTTATCCAGAACGCTCAGGTTCTTCAGAGGTTTCATGATCTGGAAGGTGCGGGCGATCTTCATGTTGGTGTACTCATACGCCTTTTTGTTGGTGATGTCCTCACCATTGTAGAAGATCTTGCCTTCGGTGGGCGGGTAGTAGCCGCAGATCATGTTGAAGGTGGTGGATTTACCAGCACCGTTAGGGCCGATCATGCCGGTGATGGAGCCTTTCTCCACCGAGAAAGAAACATCATGCACGGCGGTCAGACCCTTGAACCGCTTGGTCAGGCCCTGGACTTCAATAATAGGCTTTTCTGCCATGATTACTTCCCTCCCTTGTCTGCCATCAGCTCATACTCTTCCAGCACGTCCAGAGACGGCTTTTTGAGGATCTTTTCATCGATGAAGGTCTTGACCTTCGAGTTCATGTACCAGCCCAGAATACCGGACGGACGGAAGCGGATGACCACGATCAGCACGATGGCATACATCAGCATGTTGATGCCGGGCAGGATGGCGGCAAAGTTTGCACGCAGCAGTTCGCTCAGCGGGATCATGATGAGGCCGCCGATCAGCGGGCCTTCGATGTAGGCAGCGCCGCCCACGACTGCCGGCAGCACGATCTCAGTGGACTTGGACTGGATCATAATATCGGGGTCGATGTAGCGGATATAGCTGACGTAGAAGAAGCCGACCAGACCGGCAATGATGGCCGAAATGACGACCGCGATCACCTTGTACTTGGTGGGGTTGATGCCGATGGCGGCGGCAGCGTCCTCATCCTCGCGGATGGTGCGCAGCGCAAAGCCCAGCTTGGAGCGGCCGATCTTCTTCATGATGAGGTAAACGCCCACCATCATGATGAAGCCGATGTAGTAGTACGGCACCTTGCTGGTAAAGCGGAACTGCGCAAAGGAGTCCTTGCCGAAGGGCAGGCCCACGCCGGATGCGCGGCCGAAGAACTCCGAGTTGATGATGAACTGACGGATGGACTCGGCAAACGCGATGGACACCAGCGTGAAGTAGGGGCCGCGCAGGATCAGGCTGGGGAAGAAGATGACACCGGCCACAACGCCCACAACGAGCATATCCAGCACAGCGGCCACCCAGGGGTTCATGCCGGTCTTTGTGACCACCAGACAGCACACATAAGCACCCAGACCCATGTAAGCGGCCAGACCCAGCGAGTTCTGGCCGGTGATGCCGCCCAGAATGTTCCATGCCATGGACAGGGTGGACATATAGAAGGTGAGAACGAAAATGTTGATGATGTAAGGTTTATCAACGACCAGCGGGATCGCTGCGAAGATGGCGACGATGATAGCCAGAACGATCGCCAGATTGCGGTGATAGGTTTTAACTGCTTTTCTGGTATCCATCTTATCGCCTCCTCAGAATCATGACCTGACGCACGACCAGAATGATGATGAAGGTGACGAACACGATCATATCACTGTAGGACGGGCTGATGAACAATGCACTCATCTGCTCCAGCAGGCCCAGGAAAATACCGGCGAAGAATGCGCCGGGGATGGAGCCCAAACCGCCCACGACCACAACGATCAGTGCGCGGAAACCGAAGCTTGCGCCTGCGGTGGGATAGATGGTGTAGAACTGGGTCAGCAGAGAGCCGGCGATACCGGCCAGAGCAACGCCCAGACCATAGGTCAGGATGTAAATTTTCTTGACGTTGATGCCCACGACCTCAGCACCAATGGGGTTCTGGGATACGGCGCGGATCTGCTTGCCGGTGGTGGAATACTTGAGGAAGGCAAACAGTGCAATGGCAACCACGATCAGGATCAGGAAGCTGACCAGACGCGGCAGCGCAATGGTGACCGGGCCAAGCGGGATGTAGGTCTGCGAATAAGGGGTAATGATCTTATAATAGGTGGAACCAAAGATGACCAGAGCGCCGTTGGTGAGCAGCAGGCCCAGACCGACGGTGAGGAACAGCAGGTTCGTAAAGCTCTTGGTCTTGAGCGAAGGGGTGATCAGAGTGGACTGGATCAGCGCGCCCAGCCCGAACATGAGCACTGCAACGATGGGAAGGGCTACATAGGGGTCCACCCCAAAGTAGGTATACAGAACATAGGTGATGTACATGCCCACCATCAACATTTCGCCGTGGCAGAAGTTGACGATGTTCATAACACCGAAAATGATGTTCTGGCCCATACCCATCAGGGAGTAGAAACCGCCCAGCAGGATCCCGTTTACCAGTGCTTGCAAAAAGACTTCCATTGACATCCTCCCGTTCTAAGCATCAGGCGATGGGAACAGATGATGCAAAAACTGCACGCTGCATCCGCCACCGGCCCGTACTCGTGATTGAAAACCGCCCTTGTGGACTCCATTTCCTCCCTTCTGCTCGTACAATTGGTATATCATCTGTATTGTAACGTAAGTGCAGCCTGTATACAAAATATTATTTCTACCAAACTTTGTCATGAATTTATATGGAAAGTGCTAGAATATCCCAGAGTTTTTGGTGTGCAAGGCAATTTTCGCGGTTAAAAATGGAGGATTGATGTCTCATCGACATAATTTTGTTACCATTTCAGGCCGGAAATTTACGGAAAATGCAGAAAAACCCGGCAGAAGAGCACCTGAACGTGTTCCCCTGCCGGGCTTTTTATCCATAAAATGGCATGTGGTATTCAAGATGAAGGCGCACCGCCGCCCTGTCTCGGGTTGTGGTTCCCAGCGTATGCTTCACGCCTTGGAGCGGCGTTCGCATCCCGCTGACCACGGCCCCAGCTTCGCTTCCCTGTTTCCGCCGCTGGCGGCGGTCAGCTCAGCTGCAATTCCCGTACGGGTCAAATTAAAAATCCCCCGAGCGAATGCAGCGGCAGCAACCACATTAGACATTCCTACAGGATGGGACTTGCAACAACGACGACCGCGGCCAGTGGCCGATGCAGGGAGGAGTTGTTGGGGCAGCGGCCAGCAAGACGCACGTGCCGCCCAAGGCACGCGCAGATGCTGGGAGCCGCAACCCGGGGCACTAAAAAAGAGCCCATCGGGCTCTTTTTTGCCGCCTGCGGGCGGCCGTGTTCCTTCGATTCCTCGTACGGGTTGCATGAAAAAATCCCTGATCCTAAGATCAGGGATTTTATTCATGACCCGTACGGGAATCGAACCCATGTTACAGCCGTGAAAGGGCCGTGTCTTAACCGCTTGACCAACGGGCCTAAGAGATACAGGATTTTGCTAAAACAGCAAGCAACTTACCAGTCACGACTGCAACCGGCCCCCAAGTATTTTAGCGAAACCCTGCATTGATGGTAGCGGTAACTGGATTTGAACCGGTGACACTTCGGGTATGAACCGAATGCTCTAGCCAACTGAGCTATACCGCCACATTTGTCGTCGCGCTCTTGAGAACGCTATATTATTATAGCCGACATTCTCCCCTATGTCAAGTAGTTTTTCCCGATTTTTTTCAAAAAGTTCCGTTGTAGACTAAACGCATCACCTAACCGAGGTGATTTAAACACACAGAGACACAAGAAAAGCAGTCTCTAAAGTAAAAAAGTGAGGTCTACAAAATGAAGCACACTGTTCTTGGCATTGAGCACAAAGTCGGCAAGTTCACTCCTACCAATGGTAAAAACGTAGGGGTTGAACAGGAGTATGATTATTTCGTCCTGCACTCCGTCAAAAAGAACCGTGAGAACCTCGGTGGCGTTGAGGTCGTAAAGGTTCGCGCTACCCCGGATATGTATGCCCAGCTTGTCGCCGAGTGTGGCGGCAAAGAAACCGACGTTCTCAATCGCAAGATTGATTTTGAAACCGCCGAGTATTACAAGACGGTGCGCCTGAAGGATTTCGAGGTCGTGGAGTAAGAGGTACAGCCCTATGGAGACATACCCGCCACCACCAAGACCGCCACCAAGTAGCCAAGCCGTGTTTTAAAGGTTTGGCTCTCCACGGCGCTACGTCCGTGGAGAGCCAAAAGCCAAGCCAAAATGAAAACAGAGGTGGTTAAAGTGGCAGACTCCCCAAAAGCTTATCAATTCATTTTCACGCTATACCCCGAAAGCCAGCAATATGCAATCGACTATGTAAAAGAACACTGGTCGTGCGCATGGGCTTTGCACGATAAAGATACCTACGATGCCGAGGACTTGAAAGAGTACGCAAAAGACCACGGCGGCGATTGCCCGCCGTGGAATGTGGGAGACCTCAAAAAGCCCCACGTTCATTTTGTGGTTCGCTTCAAAAATCAACGCTATGCAAGCGGCGTTGCGAAGGAACTGCGAAACAAAGCCTTTTGTAGTGTGAGCAACACGGCAATTCGCAGATGCTTCAATCTCTATAAATCCTATGTGTATCTCTGGCATGAAAACGAAGATGATAAATACAAGTACGACCCCGACATAGTAGGCTTGCACGACTTCGACCCGCCCGCACAAAATGAGGGCGTGAGCGAGGAAGAACAGGTCGCCACTATGTTCGATATGCCCAAGTGCCACTCCGTCAAGGAGTTGGCACGCTGGGCATACGATAATGGTTGTTGGTCTACGTTCCGCAAAAACTACAACCTCTGGAAAGATATTTGGCAGGAAACCGTGAAAGGTTGTGCAGATTATGCCGATATGGATTGATGCTTGTCACCAACCGACCGAGGTTATAGACGGCGTTACCCACGCCCGCCCTTGCCCCTGCTACTACTGCAATGATTGCCCGAACGCAACACTAGATTGCAAGATGGGCAAACAGTATTGTGTGTACGACAGCTACAAAAAGAAGAACATTCCTACACCGTTCCGCTTTGAACTGCTGGATACCGTACATTACCTACATATACCGCAGGTCTACACGCGCTGTGCAGGGTGCATCTTTCGCCTAAAGCATGAATACTACAATATCTGCGAGGTTCGCCCCTTTAAAGAAGTTGTAGAAGATTTACCCTTTTGAGGTGCAATATGCGTATCACGCAAAAATCACTTATCGACTATAACCAGATTGACGGCTATATTCAAGTTCAAAAGTTTGTCGGAGAACGCAATACCGCTGCACAGCTTTTCAACATGAAGCAAGATATGAATATGCTGTTTGGCCGTCTCGCTGCCAACTATTCTTTGCTCGTTTCTGTTTTTGAGGACAAGTCAATTAAAGTCGAAATTGTTCCTCATGATTACAAGTTGTAACGTATGCCCCCAAGCTGCGATTACATATAATTTTTGAAGAAAGGAGACGCAACTTTATGAACACTGTTCTTCTCGCTGGTGACGGTGTTGAGGTTGCAAAGACTGCTGTGGACGCTGTTATCACTGCTATGAGTGATGTGTTTACCCTGTCCGGCAACATCATCACCCAGATCACCGGTCAGCCCATCCTGCTGTTCTGTCTGGCGGCAAGTCTGGTGCCTGTCGGCATCGGCATTTTCCGTTCTCTGATGAACGTTGCACGCGGCTGATGTAAGCCCATCGGGGCAGGGCGCAAGCCCTGCCCCATTCTTTGTTTATAACCGAATGAGGTTTTTATATATGATTGATTTACATTTTATTGGAAGTTTTATCGGCGCGTTCCTTGGTCAACTTGCCGCTGGATATATTTGGGGTAAGTTGGAAAGTTTTGGTGAAAGCGAGGATTACACCGATGAATAAAAACTACCGCCTTATTGCCGTCCGCCGCTTCTGCTCCCGCATTGCTTGCGGTAGGCTTTCGCAACTGTACGCGCAAGCGTTCTACATTCCGCCAAACTAAAAAAGCCGCCATCGGCGGCGGGCTTAGTGGAAAATCTTAAACAGCAACCATGCGATTAGGCTTATGTTGGCGACAAGTCCAACAGGCCAGAAAATTATCGTTCCCAACATCCCCATAACTACCCATATTACAATTTTTAGCCGTTCTCTGTTTTGTTCCGTCATCCTAAATTTCTCCTTTCGGTGGTGTCTATGAAAAAGCGTCTTGTATCTATAATTTTAACTGTATTTTTGGTTTTGTCAATGATGCCTTTTGCGGCTTTCGCTGATGATACCATTGTTTGCCCTGCCTGTGGTGGCTCTGTTACAAAACAGGAGCGTAGACTTCTTACCGCACATGACGATTTTTATAAATGCGATAAGTGCGGTAAATGGGCTTGGGTTAATAAACTCGGTTCGTTGAGCCTGTTTTCTGTGGGCGACCAACAGATTCTTGATGCCGCCGATTCTTCTGCAATTATTAACTTTTCGTTCAATAACGGTAAGCTGATTCCCGCCACAAAAGCCCCCTCCGGCGTTGGCCGCAAAGACCTCCCGGGTTACTGTGATACAGGTGACGGTACATCTACACCGCAAGTTGATTCTAACGGTAAATTTGTAGATGGTTGGGTATACGTTACCCCCGAACATGATTATTCGTATATCGCTCCCGGTTATGGTGGTTATTATGCAGGCTGTGAACATTATACTCAAACCATTACAAATAAACTCAACGCTTCTTTTACTTGTTCGTCGCTTCCTTTTCTTGCCGCATACTCAAACAGTTCTTCTGGTTTTACAAATGGATACTTTGACAATCATTTTTATTTTTATTGGAAAGTGAATGTTCCGGCTTACTCGTATGTTCGCTTTTTGTCGTTTGGGCAATACACTTTTAACTCTGTTCTTAGTGGAAAAACGACTACAACAAAAAATACATTTTCCAATTCGCGTGCATTAAATACAGAGTATTATATGGGAAGCGAAACGTTATTTTTCTTTGATGAATTTGGATATTTCTCAAATCAGACATATTTTTCAGCTACCTATTCGGCGCTTCCTGTTATTCAGTACAAACCACCGCAATTCAACAATATTTCCTATAATACAAACCTTACTATTAACAAAAACACATGGAACGGTAACATCTACACCGACAACAGCACTAACCTTACTTACATCTACCCTCAATACACCACCATCAACGAGAAAAACGAAACTGTCACCAATATCAGTAACAACCCCATCATCTACAATAACGAAACCAAGCAATATTACACCTACGATTCCGTAACTAACAATTATTACTACATCACATACGAAACCACTCCGACGCCTACGCCGTCACCCTCTCCCGCTCCCGCCCCTACATGGACACCGGGCGGCGGTGCAACTCGCGGCGGTGGCGTTGGTCGCCATCCGTCAGACACCGACGCGGCAGACTGGACGCTTCATTACTACATTCTTAACAATCGCCGCTATGATGCCTACTATGCTTTGAAGAAAACCGAAGTAAACACCGAAACAAAATTACCGTGGGTAGACAACAAAAAGTATATTTCTACTACACAGATACCTATAGCCAATGGACAGTATACCGTATCTGTGCCGGATGGTGTATATTGGCGCGTTTGGTCGTGGGATGAAGCAAGCCAAACCCTAACCGGCGTGAATAGTTCCAACTGGCACAGCACCATAAACAACTTCCTGTTTAACGCAACAGGTGAGTACATTTTCGAGTTCTGCAAGGCAGACGGTAGCAACTTCGACACTGCCAAAGATGTAACCTTAAAATTGAAAAACGACAAAATCACCGATTACGAGGACGGCGGTACAATCGTCGAAGAACCCACACCCTCGCCCAGTCCTGAGCCTACGGAAACACCCTCGCCCACAGAACCCCCCACGCCTACCGCAACACCTAACCCCGGTGGTGGTACAGTACCCACGCCGGGCGGTGATTCTGGCGGCGGTAACTCTGGTAGTAGTGATTCCGGCTGGAATCCCTTTAAGTGGCTAACCGACCTACTGAAAGACATAATAGAAACTATACTAAAAGGTCTGTGGAAACTCCTAACCAGTATTTTCGGCTTTATCCTCTGGCTGTTGTCGCTGCTGTTCAAGCTGTTCCCGTGGATGCCTAATAGCGGTATTCTCGCGCTGTGTGCCGGTGTGGTTGTCGTTACCGTTATCCGCATTATCAAATTTATTACAGGTAGGTGATACCATGAAAAAAGTAATAGTCCTGCTGGCTCTGCTCTGCTGTATGGTATGTACTGCCGTTCCTGTGTTTGCAGATGCCGCCCCCGGTGGTGTAGGCCGTGACGATGTATTAGCCGGAGATTTCAGCACTTCCGAAACTGCCGCTTCTGGTGACGATATGAAAGACGCTTTTAACGAATACGGCGGCAAACTTCCCGGAATTATCGACGAGGTGAAAAAAGGTTGGGAAGAAGTATTTTCTGGTTTGGCAGGCGTGTTAAAATTTCTCGCCGACACCATCGGCGGCATTTTCGCTATCTTGCCCGCAAGCTATACCGTGTATATCGTGATGCTGTGTTTGTGTATCGCTGTTTCGGCTATCATTAAAGTTCTTACGGAGTGACGCGCCTATGTTTATGGAATTTATGCAGAAAATTGGAGAATTGCTCTCCTTAAAAATCAATTTCTATGGTGCATCGTTTAGCATCTTCGATTTCGCAATCTGGTATCTGTTTGCAACGCTGGTTATCTGGATTGTAAAACAACTGTTGTTTTGAGGTACACACCCATGTTAAAAGACAACTTCAACAAATTCTGCTTGGCAGTCATTGCCCTCTTACTGCTCCTGTCGCTGTTCTTCACCATCCGCGCCAGCGCCGAGGAATACGAACAACCTTCCGAGCAGACAGAAACCACCACCGACGAAACTACGGACGAAACCCACGAAGTAGTACAAGTATCTGGCGTACAGGTCAACGACCCCACGTTATACGAAAAGCTGGATAAAATGCAAGAATCTATCGATGCGCTGACAGCCGCTCTCGTGCCCTCTGACGCTTTGGAAGAATCAGCCGAGGAATCACCCACGCAAGACACTGTGCCCGATTATACCGCGCAACTTTCGGGCATTTCCTCACAGCTTGAAATACTTACTCAACAGGCTACCGCAGAAACTGCCGAGCCTAGCGCATTTGAAAAGCCGTTTGATGATTATAGTACAAGTGAAGTCTTAACTCTTGCTACTGCCGTTTTCGTTCTTCTGCTCTTTTTCCTGCTTGCTGTTAAAGGCTACATTTTTTGAGGTGAAAATATGGCATCTTTATTTTATGACCTGCTGACCTTCTTCGGCATCAATGCCGCTGCTCCGCAAAACCTCGGTGAACTGTTTCCGTGGTTGCTTTCTATCCTCGTCGCGCTGACGCTGTTTCTGTTCGTGTTCGGCATGATTAAGGATTTTGTACATACGTTTGGGCGAGGTAAATTCTAATGGTGTACTTGCTCATTATCGCGTTCTGCTTCGCGCTGGCACTCTCCCGCATTGTGCGCTGTGTGGTGTTCCATCCCATCAAAAACTTCTACTACGCCGTAAAAGATTTGTACTGGTACATCCTGCATAAAGGTTGGAACAACTGCCCCGTTGGTGCCTTAGACATCTACTGCGGCTATTTTGGTAGCGGCAAAACCCTGTCACTCGTTCACAAAGTGATTTCGCTGTACACTCGCTACGATGATAAAATAGTCTGGTGTGACCGCCGTAAAAAGTTTGTTACGCAGAAAATTAAGGTGCTGTCAAATGTAGATTTGTCGATTCCCTACGAACACTTAGACAGTCTCGCGCAAGTAGTCAATGCCGCCAAAATCAACCGCAGTATTGACGATGCAAACGACACCTTAACCGTTACAATCGTCGCAATGGATGAATTGTCGGTGCAGATGAACAGCCGCAGTTTTAAAGATAACTTTAATGCCTATTTCCTCAACACCCTGCTAACGTGCCGGCATAGCTATATTAGCATTTACGGTTCTGCCCAACGCTTCCAGCATGTAGATAAACTGATGCGTGATGTTACCCATACTGTAATTCAGTGTAAAAAAGTCTGGCGTTTCCAGCTGTGGAGCAGTTACGATGCTTGGGAAATGGAAAATGCTACAAATGCTGAAATGATTAAACCGCTTCGGCGCGGTCTGTGGTTCGTCCATGATGAAGATTACCACGCCTACGATACCCTCGCAATCGTGGACAATCTCAAGAAAAAATTTGAGGATGGCGACATTCTGACGGATGCCGAAATCATCAATAACCAAGCCCCTGCCGGTCCTCTCGGTCTGGAAGTGACTACAAATCCTACTGCAAAAGCTAAACGCCGTATGCAAACCACGGTGAAAAAGTAAAAAGCGGCAAGCGCAAAAGCGGGGCGCGGGGCTATTGCCCCCGCCCTGCTTGCGCTTGCCCGTTTGCTTTATCTTATAGATTTGTAAAAACTGTGTAGACCTTGTATCTTGTGAGAACGACGGCCCAGACCGAGTTAATTGCAGCGCCTGCGCGGGTGCAACTTTTCCATAGTAGAAACTTTTATCGCGCAAAGGCAAGAGTAGAGCTTTACGGCAGCTGCTATTTTTCTCTCTATTTGCTTTAGCGCCGTCCGCACTACTTTGCCTTGTTGCCAACATTGCATGGCAAGAGAGTGCGAGAAGTTCCCCTAGTTGCGGTTATCGCTATATCTTGTTTGCCCTTTAGTTGCATATCGTTCCTTGCGCCGTGCTAGCACGGCGCTTTTTTGGTGTAAAAGTCAAGGGTAGGGGTGGAGATTTTTTTGCGGATCAGGCGCAGCGGAGCAAGCCTGTTCCGCGAAAAAATACTACCCCGACCTTTACTTTTTACCTAAAAACTTACTAAATTTCTGATTATCTTTTCATAAGTTGGTAAATGCCGATATAT
>OLVW01001910.1_pt1 | contig 16350 bp, 5 predicted proteins | sample 1673301 | NCBI WGS metagenome assembly OLVW01 (sample SAMEA3178941, study PRJEB25190) | human gut metagenome
ATGAAAAGATGAAACTTTCGAAATGGGAGGACAAAGATATGACAAAAGAAATTATAGTTGAAACTACAAAACCGGTAAAATCAGGAATATTACCAATACAAACAACTAAAGTAATAAAGGCAAATGATATTTCAAAAATTAAATCTATTTCTGAAATGCAATATTTTGTACATGCAAGTTATTATATTGGTGATGCTGAAAATAAAATTTCAGATAGTTCTTCAAAGATTATATTAAAAGAAACACAAACTACTGCAACACTAAATATTAATAAAACAGAATTTTCAGCAATGAGAACAAATGAAAATGTAGAATTGCGTGTTACATTAAACTCAAATAGTGAAAAAGATGAATTATATAAAGATCCACATGTTGTAGTTACTTTACCAAAAGAATTTGAAAATATTGATGTGACATCAATAAAACTTTTAAATGATGATAATTTGAAAATAACAAGTGCAAAATTAAATGGAAATTCAATAGATATTCAAATTGACGGTGAGCAGACAGAATATAAAGGTGAGGCAATTGATGGGGCTACAATTTTAATGACAATGAATTTAACAACAAATAAGAAACAGAAAAATGCTGATGAAAAAATAGTTGTTGATTATACTAATAAAAAAGTAATTAATTATGCAGGAGGACAAAATGCAGGAAGAATTGAAGGAGATATTAAAATTGTTTCTTATGCAGGAGTAATTACTACAAATGGAATTAAAGATTATGGAATTGAAACAATAAATAATGACGGAAGTAAAGATGGCAAATTAGCTTTAGCATCTGAGGCAAAAACAACAACTGTTACATCTGAAGTTTTAAATAACCAAGAAACAGTAATGTCTAATGTAAGAATTTTAGGAAGTTTTCCAACTAAGGATGCATTATCAGAAAATAATTTATCTACAACTGTTCAAGAGTTACAAATATCAGGTATTGATGCTTCTAAAATAAAAGTATATTATTCTGAAAATGCAAATGCAACAGCAGACATATCAAACTCTACAAATGCTTGGCAAGAGAAGATAGATAATAATTCAAATGTAAAAAAATACTTGATTACAGTTAGTAGTTTAGATGTTTCAGAAGATATGAACATAGCTTATAAAATGACTATTCCAGCAAATTTGGAATATAATGTAACGGCAGCAGAAGAATATACTGTATATTATGTTGATTCAAATAATATTGAACAAACTGTACAAGTGCAAAAAATGACTTTATCTACAGGAAAAGGTCCAAGTGTGGATACAACATTAAAGGCATTAATAGGTGGTAAAGAATTAGAAGAAGCTAAAGAAGGAGAAAAAATACAATATACAATAACTGCAAAAAATTCTGGTTCTGAAAAAGTCGAAAATTTAACTTTAGTTGGAAGTGTTCCAGATGGAACAGTGTATATCGAAGAAGTAACTCCTTCAACTGAAATGGATGATAAACCACAAGAAAAGAAATTCAATGAAATAGAGGATCAAAAAGAAGTTAAATTCACAGGTATAGCATTGGAACCAGGACAAGAAATATCAAAAACATATATGGTTAAAATTAAAGATGGAGCATCAGAGAAAAAGACGGTTTCTAATAAAATAGAAGTTCAATATGGTGAGGCTAAGAAAGAATCAAATTTAGTAAAAACAAATATAGTAAAAGGAAAAATAGAAATAAGCCTTTCTCCTGCGGAAGCTACAGATACGGTAAAACCTGGATATCAATATAGATATGTAGTTACTGTAAAAAATACAACTAATAAAGAAATAAAGAATATTAAATTACAATTTGAGTTGGAGAATTTTTCTATAAGTCAAATTTTGGCAACAAATAGTGATGGCGATTTGCAATATATTGAAAATACTGATAATTATACAATAAATAAATTAGGAGCTGGAGAAACATCAGAAGTTTCAATATATGCAAGAGTTAATATGTTTACAGATGCTAAGAATAAGCAAGCAAAAATAAATGTTACTGCAAAAATTGATAATGAGGAATATCATTCAAACCAAAAAGAAATGACTGCAGTAGCTCAAATAGTAAATATTAGTAATAAATCTGAAAATGCTGGCCAATATGTAAAGGCTGGAGATGAAATTTCTTATCAAATTACTGTAAGTAACGATGGACAAGATCCTATTACAAGTGTAAATATTAAAGATAATTTATCTTCTTATGAGTCATTGCTATCAATAACATCAGATGGACAAGAATTGTCAACACAAAGTTATACAGAAAATACTGATGAAGATAGTGGTGTAACAAATATAACAATAAATGAACAATTGCAGCCTGGACAGACAAAAAATTATGTTATAAAATCAGCAATAGATTCAGATGCAGAAAATGATCAAGCAGTAGAATTATCCAATACAGCTGCAGCATATGCATATGATGTGGAAACAGGAAAATCAGAAGTGAGTCATATTTTAGAGCCAACTAAATCTACAGATATTGATGGAGATGTAACTGGTGATGACGATACTATAGATTCTGGTAATAAAACAAATTCTGATGAAAATAATAGTAAATCTGATGATGGTCAAACACAAGAAGATTTAAAAATAATCTCTGGTATAGCTTGGTTAGATAAAGATGGAAATGGACAAAAAGATGATGGTGAAGATTTATTACAAGGTATTAAAGTAAGATTGTTTAATACAGAAAAAAATGAATACCAAAAAAATAATAAAAATCAGGAAATAGTAGCAACAACAAATGATAACGGATTCTATACGCTAGCAGATGTTCCACAAGGAAAATATATTGTGGTATTTGAGTATGATAATTCAAAATATGCTTTAACTGCTTATGAAAAAGATGGAGTTGCAGAAAGTAAAAATTCAAAAGTAATTAGTAAAGAAATGAAAATTGATGGTACTGATAAAGAAGTTGGTGTTACTGAAGAATTTACAGTTAAGGATGGACATATTTCTAACATGAACATAGGCTTAAAAGAACGTAAAATATATGACATGAAATTGGAAAAAATGGTTACTAGAGTTGTTGTACAAAATTCAAAAACAACAAGAGCAGTAGAATATCAAGATGCAACTTTAGCAAAAGTTGATTTGGATTCAAAACAATTGAGTAATACAAGTGTAGTAGTGGAATATAAAATAAAAGTTACAAACGATGGTGAAGTTGCAGGTTATATTAAGAAAATACAAGATTATGTTTCTAGTGATTTCAAATTTAGTTCTGAGTTAAATAAAGATTGGTATCAATCAGGATCAGATCTTTATAATAATAGTTTAGCTAATGTTAAATTGGAACCAGGACAAAGTAAAGAGATAACATTAATATTAACAAAGCAAATGACAGAAAATAATACAGGATTAATAAATAATACTGCAGAAATAGCTGAAAGTTATAATGAACAAGGTTTAAAAGATAATGATTCAACTGAAGGCAATAGAGTAAAAGGTGAAGATGACATGGGTTCTGCCGATTTGATTTTAAGTATAAAAACAGGTCAAGTTGTTGAAACAATTTTAGTAATATTATCTACAATAATAATTATTGGAGCAGGAGCTTATATTATAACAAGAAAAGTTTTAAATAAAAAGGTAATATAAAGGAAAGGAGGGTGTAAAATGGAGAGTTTAAATAAGTTAATAAAAAGTGTCATGATTACTTTTGTGATTATGACACTAGGGATAATAATTCCTAATACTGCTACCTTTGCAGCGTCAAGTACAATAACTTGTGATCAAATAAAACAAGGAACTAATGTTGGAAAAAATGTAGTGTTAAGTTTGGATGATTTACATAAACGTTCTGATTTATATTGTATACAATGGAAGTCATCATTGCATTTTGATCAAGTAAAATACGTTGTAAATAAATATGTGAAAATAGAAGGAAATACTGCTACAGATAATAATGGAAATAAAAGTCAAACAACATCAAATGGTAAATTAGCTTATATAATTGCAAAAGGTGATGAGTATTTTAATGCAAGAGGCGGTAAAGACGGAGAATCAGGAGTTTCTATTTATCCATCACAGCAAGCTGTGTGGGGAATAATTAATTACTGGTATCAAGAATCAGGAAAAAAATTAGGAAATTTTGATCAAACTTGGGAAGGCAATAATAGTTGGGGATTGAATCAAGGCGAAATAGGAGATGAAGGAGCAAAGCTATCAGTAGATGCTGACACATATGCTAAAAATATTGGAAAAATTAGTTCTGATACAAAGGTTGAAAACAAAACAAATAAAAATAAAATAACTGTAAAAAGTACAACTGTTGGAAATAAACAATATACAAGAGTAGGGCCATTTAAATATAAATTTTCAGGAAAGATTGAATCTTTATCAGTTAAAGATCAAAATGGAAAAAACATTAGTAATGTAAAATATGGAATTACACAAGGTAAGCAACAAAAATTTGTAAATGTTAGTGGAATAAAGAGTAATAAAAATTTTTATATTTATTTAGAACCAGGTGATAATGTTAGTAAAATTACAGGGCTAACAGGTAAAGTTTCTATTCCAGAAAGTGTTTATAATGCTGAGTTATGGTTTTTAACATGTAATGAACATCAAAATTTATTATTAGTAAAACCAGGTACAGGTAAACAAGAAACAAACTTAAACTTTAATGATAAATATGATACTCCTGTTTTTGTGGATTTACAAATTAAGAAAGTTGATGAGGATAATACTAATATACCTTTGAAAGATGTAGAATTTGTTATTTATAATAGAGATTTGAATAAATATGTAAAAAAAGGTAAGGATGCTGCAACTTATGTAAGTAAAAGAGAAGATGCAACTGTATATAAAACAGGCAGTGATGGTAAATTCAAAGTTAAAAATATAGTTACAGGTAATTATTATGCATATGAAATTGCAAACCCAAATGAAGGATATGTTATAAAGAAAGAGCCAGTTTCATTAAAAGTTGGAGCAGAAGCAGGAAGAGAGCGTATTATAAAGAATAAATTTGAATACATAAAACTTTCTGGATATGTGTGGGTTGATAAACCAAATGGTGTAAAACAATCTATTAGAAATGATTTATATCGTGATGGTAATGATGATACTGAAGATATAAGAAAATCTGGTGTGACAGTAAGATTAAGAGACTTAAAAGGTAATATACTTCAAGAAACAAAAACAGACCAAAATGGTGAATATAAATTTGAAAATGTAGATGTTGATACTGTTGATACAGACTATGTTGAATTTATATATGATGGATTGCTATATCAGAATGTAATTACAAACTTTAATAAAGATAATGGTTCTAAGGCAGCAGAAGGAATTTTACGTGATCAATTTAATGGTAAATTTGCAAGGGTTGATGCAAAAGCTCAAGATGAAGTTCAAATAAAAGATGATAATGGAAATAATGTTTATAATGTAAAATATACATTAGATTCTGAAAATAGAACTGCAAGTATAAAAGAAACGAATTGTTTAATTGCGGCTAATACAAAACTTGCCGGATATACTTTTAAATATAATAAAAATAGTGATACTAAAGAAATTAAGAATATTAATTTAGGTTTATATGAAAGAGAGCAAACTGATTTAGCATTAACACAAGATTTAGAACAAGTTAAGATTAGTGTAAAAGGTGATACACATATTTATAAATATGCATCTAGGTTTACAGGTGGAACACCAACAGCAGATGATTGGAATGTAGGTGTTAAATTCCCTAAAAACAGAAATAATGCAACATATTTAAGACCTGTATATAGAGCAGATGCTGAATATGAAGATAGGGAAAATGCAAATAATAACATAAAAATGTATTTAACATATAAATTAGCAGTAGGAAATCAATCTTCAATATTTGCTAGAGTTAATGGATTATCTGATTACTTTGATTCTCGTTATGAATTTGTAGGAGCAGGATTAGGATTAGATGATAAAGGTAATATTACAAATAGTTTAGATGCTAAAGTATCTAATCAAAAAATTGCAAATGCATATTATAAAGTTGATATAGGAACAAATTCAGCTGTAAAACCAAATCAAGATCCACAGTATGTATATGTACAGTTTGAATTGTCAAGAGAAAATATATTAAACTTATTAAATGAGGCAAAACAAGCAAATAATAATATAGAACCAAACTTAAAGAATATAGCAGAAATTAATTCATATACATTATTTACAGATGAATCAATGAATAAATATTATGCGGCAGTAGATAATGATTCAGTAGTAGGAAATATAGATGTAAATAATGAAAATACTTATGAAGATGATACTAGAACAGCTCCAAATGTAGGATTAGTAATTGCAAATGCTAGACAAATTTCAGGTGTTGTATTTGAGGATGAGGCAGATCAAAACTTATTGAAAGATCAAAATATTCGCCAAGGTGATGGAAAATTTGACAGTACTAAAGAGAGCACAGTTGGTGGAGTTACAGTACAATTAATGGAAGTTGATAGCAATGGTAAAATTACTGATAAAGTTGCACAAGTATATGATGAGACATTAAATAATGGACAAGGTGGCTGGACAGAAGCTAAATTTGACGGAAAAACAGGTGATGATGGAAAATATAGCTTTAAAGGATTTGCACCAGGAAGTTATGCAATTAAATATACTTGGGGAAATGGAATGTATAAAATAGTAGATGGCAACAAACAAAATTATGATAATGCAGTTGAAAATTATAAAGCAACTATATTTGAAAAGAGTAGATATGATCAAGAGAATTCAGATCCATATTTCTATAATAAATTAAATGGACAAGCTTTAACACATGGTACAGATGATTGGGAATTAAGAAAACAAATTGATTCACAATTAAATAGCCATTCAGGTGGAGAAAATAATGGATATAATTTTGATACAAAAGTTACTGTAACAGAAATGATATCTAAAACTCCTATAATGAAGTTTAAAATAGAATATGATGATAATGATTTAAATAATATTACAGAGGATGCAACAAAACAGGTAACTTTTAATGTTGATAATATTGATTTTGGAATTGTAAGAAGACCAATACAATCAATATCTATAGATAAAAAAATAAGTCATGTTACATTAAGATACACAAGTGGAGATTTATTAATAGATGCAGATGTTGATAATAATGGTAAATTAACAGGACAAACAAATTATTTAACATATATGAAACCAACCGTTTCAAGTAATGGTGTTAGACAAAGAGGATTTTTAAAGGCAGAAATTGATAGTGAGGTTTTACAAAATACATCTTTAAACTTAAAATACAATTTTGAAGTTAAAAATTCTGGTGAGGCTGATTATAATTCAGAGGGATTCTATAACTTCGGTACAGGATATTATGATTCTTTATCAAATGGCAATGTACAAAAAAATAAAGATATAGTTACAATTTCTCCTACAAAGATGATAGATTACTTAGATAGAAAACTTAACTATACACAATCAGATGAAGAAAATACTAGATATGGTTGGACATTAATTGATACTAATAAAATAAAAGAAGAAAAATATGTTAGTGATGATGTTGTAAATGCAATAGATGAAAGTAAAACATATGAATACTATACAGATTGTATGGCATCAAAAGAATTAAAACCACAAAGAATGGTTGATGGTAAATTACAATCTGCAGATTCTGAAAGCATGCGTATGGTAACTGAAAGAAGCTTATCACCTTCAGAAGATGTAAATATGCTTAACCAAATTGAAATTGTTGAAATGAAAAAGTCTTTTGGTAGCAGAATAACATGTATACCTGGAAACTATAAACCATTTGGAGATGCACATGAATCAGATGATTCTATGTCAGAAGAAATGATAGTTACTCCAAGTACTGGTGGAAATAAAAATTATGCTATTATAGGAAGTGTTACATTGACAGCATTGGTTGTATTAGGATTAGGAGTTTACTTTATTAGAAGAATGAATAATAAAGAAGAACAATAATAGAATAGTGTAATCAAAAAAGAGACTGTAAAGTCTCTTTTTTGATACAAAAATCTTGCTTTTTTGCTAAATATATAATAAAATAAAAAAGTAAAAAGTAGAAAAAGAATAAAAGATAAAAAAATATAAAAGGTATCATCGCTTTTTGTAAAAAACTTTTTTGAAATAGGTTACTAAAAAAGACAAAAAATACATAAGACAAGTTGTAAAATAGGCATGAAAAAAGTTTTAGAGGTGGTAAGGATGTTTCAAAATATAAAAGAAGCACATGTAGGAGGAAAACATAAAGGAGCAGGAGTATTTGCAAATGTATTTTCAATACAGAATATACCATTATATATAATGTCATTTATGATATCAATGGTAGGCGTAGGAACTGGAGGACAAGTTTCAGCATTTGGTATTAGTATGATGGCAGCTTGTATGGGAAATTCTGTACCAATTTTAGGTGTAGTATTAGCAGGATTGATTGGAAATGCTATAGGATTTGGAATAGAAGGAGCTATAACATATCTTATAATTTCTTTAGTGTTTGTCGGTTCTACATTTATTATAAAACCAATGTATCAGGAAGAAGAAAGAAATGAAAAAATACGTTTATCAAAAAATGTTTTTATTTCAGTTTTTGTAATTCAACTTTTAAAAGTTGGCTTTTCAGGATTCACTATATATGATATATTGTCAATTATATCATTTTCAGTAATATCGGTTGTATTTTATAAAATATTTGTGAATTCTATTATTGTATTTCAGGGATTAGGAGAAAGACATGCTTATTCAATAGAAGAAATAATGGGAGCAAGTTTATTATTGGCTATTAGTATTACATGTTTTGGGGACTTAAATGTATATGGATTTTCAATTAGAAATATTTTAAGTATATTAATAGTCCTTATATTAGGCTGGAAAAATGGAATCTTAGTAGGAGCAACAGCGGGTGTTACAATTGGGGTAACATTAGGAGTAATAACAAATGCAGAACCACTTATGGTTGCAGCTTATGCTATTTCTGGTATGTGTGCTGGAATTTTAAATAGATTTGGAAAGATTGGAGTAATTATTGGTTTTTGTTTAGGAAATGTGGTACTTGCATATGTATCTAATGGGTATACAGTAGAACTAATCTATTTTAAGGAAATTTTAATAGCATCTATTGGTTTACTTGCTGTTCCAAAATCAATAAAAATAGATATTGAAGAATTTATGGATAATTCTAAATTTTTGCCAAATGTCCCAAGTCGTGCATTAAGTCAGACTAAGGAAACAGCAGAAAAATTGAATAATGTTTCTGAAACAATAGAGCAAATGGCAAAAATTTATACGGATGATGTAACTCCTCAACAAAAAGAAATTGAAAACAAACAAATTTTTCTTAATGAATTGTTAGATAATTTGCAAGGTTATGAAAATAACATGCTTTATGATGACTTGAAAAATGCGGATGGTAAAATTGATGATGAAATATTTAATGTATTAATAGACAAACAGGAAATAAAAAGAGAGGATTTGCTAAAAATTTTTGCTGATTGCAATAGTTATATAATAGGATTTGATGACAGAGAAATAAGTGATTTCTTGGAAGAAAATATTGAGCAAATGGTGCGAGTTGTAAATATGTCTTATAAAATTAGTAAATCTAGTTTTGTATGGCAGAAAAAAATGTCTGAAAACAAAAAAAATATAAAAGAGCAATTAAGTGGTGTATCAAAGGCGATTTCTAGTTTGGCAAAAGATATTGAAAAAGATGTATATATTGAAGAAAAATATGAAAAAGAAAAGCTACAAATTTTAGAATTGCTGAAACAAAAAGAAATTGGTATACAAGAAATTTCAATAAAAAAGCAAGACAGATTTTTAATAGATATGTATGTAGAAGCTATGCAAAAGGCTAAAATAGATGTTATAGAAAAAATACTTACTGAAGTATTAAATGAAAAAATTGTTTTAAATGATGAAAATTGTTTGGGCAATAAACTTAATTTTTTATCAGATGATAAATATGTAATGGCAGTAGGAACAGCAGATGCAATAAAAAATAAAAGTGATATTTCAGGGGATAGTGTTTTAAATATAAGACTTAAAGATGGAAAATATTTATTAGCAATTAGTGATGGTATGGGTTCAGGACATAATGCCAAAGAAAGTAGTAGTAAATCTTTGAAAATGTTAGAGAATCTTTTACTTGCGGGTTTTCAAAAAGAAAAGTCTTTGGAATTAATAAACACTAGTTTAATTAATCAAAATAAGGAGGCTTTTGCTACACTTGATATTGCAATTATTGATTTGTATAAGGGTAATATAGAATTTATAAAAAGTGGAGCATGTCCTACATATATAAAAAAAGGTGACAAAGTTCAGATATTAAAGGCAAATTCTTTACCAGTTGGAATTGTACCAAATGCAAATTTACAAGTATATGATAGAGATATAGATAGTAATGAAATAATGTTAATGTGCACAGATGGTGTTTTGGATTCTAATGTAGAATATAAAAATAAAGAGTTATGGTTAAGATATATTTTAGAGGATATTGAAACTACTAATACCAAAAAAATTGCAGATTTAGTGTTAAATGAAGCAGTTGATAATAATTATGGCTTTGCAAAAGATGATATGACTGTATTAGTATGTAGATTTTTGAAAAAATAAAATAGGAGGCAATTATGAGTAGAAGTAGAGGCAGAACTAAAGGAAGAAGATATGATGAAGAACCAAAGTTAAATATGAAAAAAGTTTTTGCAGTATTAGTTGCATTTATTGTAATAATTATGTTTATTCTAGTAATAAAAGGTGCTTTTAATAATAAAGATAATACAAGTACTAATATTTCTGTTAAAAAATATTTTTCAGCTTTTAAAGATGGAAAATGGGGAGTAATAGATTCAGAAGGTAATACGGTTATAGACTTAGTATATCAAGAAATGATAATAATACCAGATGAAAAAGAAGATGTGTTTTTATGTACTTATGATGTAGATTATGCAACAGGTGGATATAAAACAAAGGTATTAAATAGTAAAAATGAAGAAATATTAACAGGATATGATAAAATTGAGGCAATTGCAAACAAAGATGAAGGTTCTTTGTGGTATGAAGCAGATGTTTTAAAAGTGCAGAAGGACGGGAAATATGGACTTGTTAATTTTAAAGGAAAAGAAATTTTACCAGTAGAGTATGATAATATAGAATCAATATTAGGAATAAAAAATGCATTAAAAATAAAAAAAGATGGAAAATATGGAATAGCAAATAATGAGGGCAAAATTGTGATAAAACCTCAATATTTAGAGATAGCACAGTTGGGAAAAGACAATAAATCAGGATATATTGTGGAAGATGATAATCAAAAATATGGAATTGTAGATTATTCTGACAATGTAATTTTACAATGTGAATATGATAAGGTAAATCAAGTATATGGAAATGATTTGTATGTTGTTACAAAATTAGAAAAACAGATTCTAGTTGGAAAAGATGGAAAGGAAGTTTTAAGTTCGAACCAGAATTATGATGAAATAACAAGTATTTTAAAAACAAAAGATGCAGGTGTTATAGTTAAAAAAGGGAAAAAATATGGAGTTATAAATTTAAAAGGAGAAAAGGTAATAGAATTTAATTATGATGAATTGCAAGAGGCTAAATCTGGAATATTTATTTTTAAGAAAAATGGAAAATATGGAATTATAGATGTAGATAATAATGAAAAGGTTTCAGCTAAGTATACTAATATTACATATCAAGAAGCATCAGATATGTACATAGCTGAGAAAGAAAATTTTGAATCAGATATAATAGATGATACATTTAATGTGAAATTATCGGGTATGTTACTTGCTTTTAATAATGAAGAAGGATATATAAAAATAAAAAATCAAGAAAATGTTTCATATTATAATTTTAAATTTGAGGAAAAACATGATACAGAAATTTTTGCAAATCATACTTTATTTTTAAGAAAACAAAATGGTAAATATGGTTTTGTTGATAAAGATGGAAATGTAACCGTAATGAATGGTTCCGTTGTTGTTCCATCCAAGGAATATGATGTTAAATTCAGTGAAGACGGAAAGAAAGTAACTGTAACAGCTAAAGCTGACAGCAAAAATTATACTGGTTCCAAAGAAGTTGATGTTGACGCTGTTAAAGTTGGTGCTCCAGTAATCAATACTGTTAAAGTATCTGGTAACAAAGCAACAGTAATTCTTTCCGACGAAGCAGATGGTGCATCCGGATATGATTATGTAATCTCTACATCTAAAGATCCTTCAGATAAGGAAGCACGTATCGATGTTGTTAAGAATCAGGTTCAGACAACCGCAGCATTTAAATATGTTCAGCAGGGAACATACTATGCATATTGCCATGCTTGGAAACGTGATGAAAATGGTAAGAAAGTATTCGGCGAATGGTCTAATGTTTATCCATTCTCTGTAACTGCAATAACACCAGACACACCAGAAATCCTCAGTGTTAAGACAAAGGGTTCTACAATCACTGTAACATACAAAGAATCCGCTAACTCTACAGGATATGACGTAGTTCTCGGAAAAGGTTCCAAGAAAGAACACGGAGAGACACGTCCATATCAGTATGGAAAATACAAAAAATTAAATGTTAAACCAGGTGTATGCAAAGCTGTATTCAAGAACATTCCTGCAGGAACATATTATGTAGGAGTACATTCCTGGAACAGATCAGCTTCTGAAAACGATAACAAAGTATTCAGTAAGTGGTCAAATCTGGAAACTGCTAAAGTTAAATAATCCATTTGGGTAATTAATACAGATTCCTAAAAAGAAGGCTCCGGTCATTGCGATCGGAGTCTTTCTTTTTAATAAACCTATACCATATATTCTAACAGAATCTTATCCTTATATTGCTTTCTGCTATTTCAAGGTGTATCTGACTCCCCTGCCTGCACCTGTTTTTTTCAGGATTTTCTTTTCAATCAGGCTGTTCAGAGTACGTACTGCTTTACTCTTTTCCATTTCTGCTGCTTTCTCAATTTCTGATCTTGACATTTTTTCTTTTCCCTTAAGGATGTTGACCAGTATCTGTTCGGCTTCGTTCAGGTCATAGTTTTCCCTTATAACAGGAAGAATTACTTTGATAGAATTAGAAAAACACTGATACGATGGTTTTATCAGTGCGTTCCTGTAAGCATGATTGATCCTCATGATTCCGGTTCCAAATTTCTCAATATATTTCAGCCGGAAGAACACATTTCCGATAATAGGATTTCTGAGTATGGATATCTGACCATTCAGGTATTCCTCTTCGCTGATTCCGGCAGGAAGCCCTCCCGGAGAACTGATCTCAATCCTGTCCGCATACATACTGACTTTTATAGATGCCGGGATATCCCACATTCGATGGATCAGAGCATTGGCTATTGCTTCCCTGAAGGCTTTTTCCGGGATTTTGTCAATACATTTCCTTTCGGCTCCCTCTATTTTTTCATACTGATAATACTTTCGGAACATCTGAAGTGTTTTTTCCAACTGAGAAAGTATGGAAATATTTTCCAGTGATTCCCTGTCCATGATCTCATCTATGGTATCACCAAAACGTATGATATCTATTCCCGTAAACTGATTATCATCAGCAAGAAGTGCAGCTGCATTATTGAATCCACTCTGATCAGAATACAGTTCAAGAGTTTTTAAAATATCTTTATTGATCTTCTCAATGCCCATCACCCGGGTAAATTCTGTTTCCAATTTAGAAAAAGTAAGCTGCTGATTGAATGAAGCGATCTCCTCAAAAGTCTGATTACAGCCCTCCAGGATCAACCGGTTATATTCCAGACGATCCACTTCAACTGTAGAAGAATCATTTCTTTTATAAGCTTTACCTTTATAGAGATAAGGCTTATACCTGCCTTCATAAACAGTGAGCACGATCGTATTTTCCTGTATCTCCAGACGGAACTCCGGCACAGGACTGAGACTGTCATTGATCTTATTCTCCAGATTCAGACATCCGTTCACTGGATCTGTTATGCCGATGACGTTCCCCTGATCATTGATTCCAAATATAATCTTTCCTTCGCCATAATTAGCATAGGCACTGATCGTTTTCAGAAACGTGTTAGATGACAGATTTTCCTTATATTCCAATGTTCTGCTTTCCCTCATGATACATTTTCCTCCACATTTTCAATCCTTTGAAACCCAATATTGATTTGTAATATATAGTATAAAATCGTTCCAATCGAAATGCAACGATTTCTTTTTTCGTTTCATATAGAATGCAACGATTTATATAATCATCAAATATAATTCCGCCGATCAACAGCCAACGTAATTGTATAATTGTGAAATAATAAATATTATACGTAAATAATACAGTTATAAATCATTTCATTTTAACTTTTATTTCTATATTGCTCTACTCAAAACAATTTTTTTCCACAAAATCAACCTGTCCACTGCCCAAAGGGGAACTATAATCATGACAAAGATTAAAAACACAAAGAAGGGCATGGCAAAAAAGACATTAAGTATGTCACTTGTTGTTGCAATGCTTGCTACTTCTAATGTGCCGGTATGGGCTGCTGAGTTCAGTGATGGTTCTGACGTTGCTGTAACATCCGACGCAGAAGTACCAGTAGTTACAGAAACTCCAGCAGATGATACTGCTGATGCATTTTCAGCTGAAGAAGAAGCTCCTGTTGTTACAGATGAAACAGCAGATGCTGCTACAGAAGTTGTTGAAAAAGGTGATTTAATTCTTGACAACGTTACTGTTTCTAAAAGCCAGACTTTCGGATTAAATAAGAAGGTAGCTGTAACAGGAACCATTAAATATAAAGATGGTAACGATATTAAAGTATTAGATGATTATTATTTTGGATGGAGAGTAAAAGGCACAAACAATGCAATTTTTACTGACCATATAGCTAAAGATAATACAACTGATAAGATGTCCTTCTATCCGGATTTTGCAGGCGCCGCAACTTATAATCAAAATGGTAAAAAAGATTGGATTGAATCCGCTGCCAAAGACGTTGACTGGAGTCAGTATGCAGGAAAGACACTGGAATTATATGTATATAATAACGAAGCAGATGATAACATCAAGATCGATCCAACAGTTATCGGCGAGACTACAATTGAGAAATGCCCTATTGAAGGTACACTGGTATTAGATAAAGATAATACAACCAACAAACTTGTATATAATGGAAAAGATTTCTATTATACTAATGTAGACAAAGCGACTGATTCAAGTGATAACGCAGTAAGATTGCCATCAAATAAAACAGCAACTAATGCTTCTACAATTGAGGCTCTTACAAATGTAAAAGGTGACACTACTCCAGGAAAAAGTGGTGCGAAATGGAATGCCGAAACTGTATTAAAATACTTTGATGTATCTGCAACTCAAACTGCAAAAAATGCTGGTGAGAAATTAACTGTAACAGCAACAGCTAAAGAAAATTCTCCATATATTGGTACTGTGACAACTGCTGAGCCACTTAAAGTAGAGCCAAAATTAATTAATACCAGCACAGATTTAGTTGCAACTGTTGATGCAGGAGTTACTTATCCATATGCTGGTAAAAACGTTAAAGTAGACTTAACAAAAGTACATTTAAAGGAATCTGATGCTTTATCTGGTGCTGATTTATCTTCAGCTATTGAAAGTGCTGTAACTAAAAACTATGGATTGGGTACTCAGCAGGTTACACTCACAATCAAGAAAGACGCTTTAAAGAACTTTAAATTTAGCAAGCCAGCAGATGCTACTTTCACTTTAGATACATCTAGTGCAACTGATGCAAATAAAGTTACTATTACCCAGCGTGACTTAGAAAATGACTGCATTATTTCTATTAAGCATGATGGAAAAGTATTAGATAAGACTACTGTTGATAATTTTGTAAAAGACTATCTTGAAATCAAAGATAAAGATGGCACTTCATTAAAAGCTACAACAACAAATAGTGGTGAACAAGCAGGTACAGGATTACTTAAAGGTCAGGACTATGTTGTTACTGTCTATGATGAAGACGGAAAAGTTGTAACAGGTAACTTCACTGGTATTGGTAAAGCTTACAAGATTTCTGTTACAGCTCAGAAAAATAATACTAATCCAACTGAGCAGACTTGTGTACGTGGACAGGAATTAACTGTTTCTGTTACAGATAATATTGTTGGAACAGTTTCCTATACTAATCAGGCAAGTTATAAACCATCTTATACAGGAGAAGCAATCAAGCCAAGCAAAGCAGATTTAGGTACTTTGAAAATTACTGGATTAGATAATAGAGAAGTTGAATTCCAGTCTGACCAGTGGGAATTTACAGGTAATTACACTAATAATGTAAATGCAACAACTTATAACAAAGATGGTTCTATTAAAGCTCAGGCATATGCCGAGGTTAAGATTTTAGGAAACAACAGCTATACAGGACAGACCGTTCAGGTTCCATTTGAGATTCTGCCGTTAACTGTTTCAGAATCTT
>OLVW01001915.1_pt1 | contig 16314 bp, 9 predicted proteins | sample 1673301 | NCBI WGS metagenome assembly OLVW01 (sample SAMEA3178941, study PRJEB25190) | human gut metagenome
GGCATGTCGGGGGTGAATACCAGTTGGTTTACAGACCAACGTGTGAAGGACGTGATGGACCAGTTGGTGGCATCGGGCGAGGCTTGCGAGATGATTATCGTCAGCCCTAATGCCGGAGGCAATCCGGCTACTTGCTGGAACGGCTACTTCAACATGCCGGGCTGGGCTTACGAAGATTTCTTCTATAAGGAGTTCCTTCCTTATATAGAGAAGACCTACCGGGTGAAAGGTGATAAGCAGCATCGTGCCATTGCCGGACTTTCTATGGGCGGAGGTGGAACGGCAAGCTATGCACAGCGCTATCCGGATATGTATTGTGCTGCTTATGCTATGAGTGCTTTGATGAACATCCCCGTTAGTGGTGAGGAGGTGGGAAGAGACCCCGACCCCACAAACAAGATGGCTGTACTGACGCGTTCTGTGCAGGAGCATAGTTGCATCAGGTATGTGGCTGAGGCAGATGTTGCGCGTAAGGCACAGCTTCGTACTGTACAGTGGTTTGTGGATTGCGGAGACGATGACTTTCTGCTGGACCGTAATATAGAGTTTTTCCAGGCGATGCGTAATGCCGGTATCCCTTGCCAGTTCCGTGTGCGGGATGGCGGACATACCAGCGAATATTGGCATTCGGCACTTTATATGTGCCTGCCTTTTGTAAGTCGCTGCTTTGCTAAATAACAAGAAGCTAATTCATTTAATATAAGAAATTATGAAAAGATTATTAAGTTTGGCAGCGATGCTGCTGGTCTGCTGTGTCACCCTTTTTGCACAGCAAGCTCTTTGGGGAGGTGCGGCAGTTGTCTCTCCTGATATTCATGAAGACAACACGGTTACTTTTCGCTTAAAAGCTCCTAAGGCTGTAAGGGTGCAGATTACCGGTGATTTTCTGCCTCCACAAACTATTAAGACTCCTCGTGGCGATTATGATGCACCGGGCATTGCCGATTTGACAGAGGGGAAGGATGGCGTTTGGGAATTTACTACTCCCGAACCATTGAAGCCGGAACTTTATGGATACTCCTTTATTGTGGACGGATTGAGAATGATGGACCCGAGCAATGTTTACATGATTCGGGATGTGGCTACCGTGACCAATGTATTTATCATCGGTGGGGACCGTGCCGATTTGTATAAAGTGAATAAGGTACCTCATGGAACGGTAAGTCGCATGTGGTACAATAGTCCTTCGCTGGGAATGGACCGCCGTCTGACGATTTACACTCCGGCTGGTTATGAAACCAGCGGCAAGCGTTATCCGGTATTTTATCTGCTTCATGGTGCAGGTGGTGATGAGGAAGCTTGGATTGCTCTTGGCCGTACTTCGCAGATATTGGATAATCTCATTGCACAAGGCAAGGCTAAACCTATGATTGTGGTGATGACTAACGGCAATGCTTGGCAAGATGCTGCTGCAGGTGAATCTCCCAAGGGTTTTGTTGCCCCCTCCATGCGTCCCGACGAAAGAGCGAAGGTGGCGGAAGGTGCTTTTGAACTCTCGTTCCCCGAAATCGTGAAGTTCGTAGAGAAGAATTTCCGCACTCTTGCCAATAAGAAGAACCGTGCCATTGCCGGGCTTTCTATGGGTAGTTTCCACTCTTGCAATATTTCCAAGTATTACCCGGACATGTTCGACTATGTAGGTCTTTTCTCCGGTGCAAGTACCGGAAACGATAAATCAACTTGTCCGGTCTATACCGACTTTGAAGGTAAGCTGAAGACTCAGTTTGCCAAGAAACCGGCCCTTTACTTCATCGCATGCGGCAAGACGGACTTTGTTTATAAAGGTGTGGCCGACTTTCGCAAGTTGCTTGATGACAATGGTTATAAGTACGAGTATCTTGAAACGGGCGAGGGCCATATCTGGAGGAACTGGCGCATCTATCTGACGGAGTTCGCGCCGAAGTTGTTCAAATAAGAGGATTTGGTATAACTAATTTAATAACAAAATAACATACGTATCATGAAAAGAATTTCTATTTTGTCAGCTCTGTTGCTGATGTGTGCGATGACTTTCGCGCAACAAGCTCTCTGGGGAGGCGCTCCCGTGGTCTCACCTGAGATACACGACAACAATACAGTAACTTTCCGCTTGAAGGCGCCGAAAGCCGTAAAGGTGCAAGTAACTGGCGACTTCCTGCCTACGCAGAAAATCAAGACTCCTTTTGGTGAATTTGATGGTCCGGGTGTGGCAGATTTGAAAGAGAACAAGGACGGTGTGTGGGAATTCACTACTCCCGAACCGCTGAAACCAGAACTCTACAGCTACACTTTCCTGGTAGACGGACTGAAGATTAACGACCCTGCCAACGTCTATATGATTCGAGACGTGGCAAGCGTGACGAATGTATTCATCATCGGTGGTGACGAGCGCATCGATCTCTACAAAGTGAATAAGGTTCCTCATGGAACGGTATCTAAGGTATGGTACAACAGCCCTACGCTGGGTATGGACCGCCGCCTGACTGTCTATACGCCTGCCGGATATGAGACAAGCGGCAAGCGCTATCCTGTCTTCTACCTGCTGCACGGTATGGGTGGCGACGAGAACGCATGGAGCGAACTGGGACGTACGGCACAGATTCTGGATAACCTCATCGCCCAAGGCAAGGCCAAGCCGATGATTGTAGTAATGACCAACGGTAACGCTGCGTTGGAGGCTGCTCCGGGTGAATCGTCACTGGGTTTTGCCGCTCCCAGCATGAATCTGCCCAAGACGATGGAAGGCTCTTTCGAGACTGCTTTCCCCGACGTGGTGAAGTTCATTGATAAGACTTACCGTACGCAGGCCAACAAGCAGGGTCGTGCCATTGCCGGATTGTCTATGGGCGGTTACCACTCCATGCACATCTCCAAGCAATATCCGGATATGTTCGACTATGTAGGTCTGTTCTCGGCAGCCATCATGCCCAACAAAGATGTGAAGTCTCCGATTTATGACAACCTTGAAGTCAAACTGAAAACCCAGTTTGCCAAGAAACCGGCACTCTATTACATCGCTATCGGTAATAAAGACTTCTTGTTCCAGGCCAATAACGACTACCGCAAGATGTTGGACGAGAAGGGTTACAAATATGAATATTATGAAACCGGAGAAGGTCATATCTGGAAGAACTGGCGTATTTACCTGACAGAATTCGCACCGAAGATATTTAAATAAGATTATGAAGAAGAATATCATATCCATGGCAGCAGCAATGGCTGTTTTGTCAGCTTGCGGACCGGGTGTGCCGCAGCTTGGAAAGTCCTCTCTGGATGAGGTGATTGGCGCCATGACCTTGGAGGAAAAGGCGCATCTGGTAGTGGGTACCGGTATGGCAGGTTTCTCGGGTGACAGTGCCGTAATCGGTGCAACGAGAAAGCTGGTGCCGGGTGCGGCAGGAACCACATACCCGATTGAACGCCTCGGCATTCCCGCTGTGGTGCTGGCTGATGGTCCCGCCGGACTGCGTATCGACCCCAAGCGTGAGGGGGATTCGGCTACGTACTATTGTACTCATTTCCCTATCGGAACTTTGCTCGCCTCTACCTGGGACCAGGAACTGGTGGAAAGTGTAGGTCAGTCCATCGGTAACGAAGTGCTGGAATACGGTGCGGACGTGCTGTTGGCTCCGGCGCTGAACATTCACCGTAACCCGCTTTGCGGACGTAACTTCGAGTATTATTCCGAAGACCCGTTGGTGTCGGGTAAGATTGCCGCCGCCTACGTACGTGGTGTGCAGAGCAACGGTGTGGGTACCAGTATCAAGCACTTTGCTGTGAACAACCAGGAAACCAACCGTATGGCTACGGATGCGCATGTATCTCCACGCGCCTTGCGCGAAATCTACTTGAAAGGGTTCGAGATTGCCGTGAAGGAATCCGCTCCTTGGACCGTGATGTCCTCATACAACTACCTGAACGGTGTCTATACTTCGGAAAACAAGGAGTTGCAGACAACGATGCTGCGTGACGAATGGGGCTTCAAGGGTATGGTGATGACCGACTGGTTCGGTGGTAAAGATGCTGTGGCACAGATGGTGGCGGGCAACGACATGTTGCAGCCCGGTCTGCCCAAGCAGTACGAAGCCATCGTGAAGGGTGTGCAGGACGGAGCGTTGGACGAAGCCATTCTCAATCAGAATGTGAAGCGCATTTTGGAAATGATTCTCCAGACTCCCCATTTCAAGGGATATAAATATTCCAACAAGCCTGATTTGAAAGCACATGCTGCCGTTACCCGCCAGTCGGCGACAGAAGGTATGGTATTGCTGAAGAACGATAACGGTGCTCTGCCACTGGCAGCCGACGTGAAGAACGTGGCACTCTTTGGTTGTACTTCCTATGACTTCATTGCCGGAGGTACGGGCTCGGGCAACGTGAACCGCGCTTATACCGTTTCGCTATTGGACGGCTTGAAGAATGCCGGCTATGTGGTGGATGAAGCGCTGAAGAATAGCTATGAAGCTTACTTGAAAGCAGAGAAAGAACGTCTGGCCAAAGATAAGAAAGAGTGGTTCATGCCCGATACCCGTCCGGCTGAGATGGCTGTTTCCGCACAAGTCATCCGCGAGCAGGCTGCCAAGGCCGATGTGGCACTGGTGACGCTGGGACGTACCTCCGGTGAGTTCCTTGACCGTATGGTAGCCGACTTCAACCTCACCAAAGAGGAACAGAACATGTTGAAAGCTGTGTCCGATGCTTTCCACGCTGCCGGAAAGAAGGTAGTGGTAGTGCTCAATATCGGTGGTGTGATTGAAACTGCTTCTTGGAAATCTGCTCCCGATGCCATTCTTTGTGCATGGCAGGCAGGCCAGGAGGGAGGAAACAGTGTGGCTGACGTGCTGAGTGGCAAGGCTTCTCCTTCGGGCAAGCTGACAATGACTTTCCCGGTGAAGTTTGAAGATGCCGCTTCTTCCGACAACTTCCCGATAGACATGCGTGTGAGCACCGACCTCATGAACAAAGGCGGGAAGAAGAACGACGTGAAGAACGTGGACTATACCAATTACGAAGAGGACATTTACGTGGGTTACCGTTACTTCGACACCTTTGGCAAGCAGGTTTCCTATCCTTTCGGTTACGGTCTTTCCTATACCACTTTTGCTTACGACAAGGCTGCTGTCAAGGCAGACAACGGTGTCTATACCGTGTCTGTAGAAGTGAAGAACACCGGTAAGGTAGCAGGCAAGGAAGTGGTTCAGCTTTATGTATCCGCTCCCGATGTTGCTGCCAACAAGCCCGAAAAGGAACTGAAGGCTTTTGCCAAGACCAAGGAGCTGAAACCGGGCGAAGCGGTTGTGGTGACGCTGAAAGTGAATGCTGATGACCTGGCTTCCTACGATGAGGCTGCATCGGCATGGGTGGTAACTCCCGGAAACTACAAGTTCCTCGTCGGGGCTTCCTCACGCGACATCAAGGCTACGCTGGAGGCTGAAGTAGCTGCCGCAACGCAGAAGACGAACAACATCCTGAAACTTCAGGAACCGATGAGCCTCTTGAAGAGATGAGAGTTGGATTGTCTGAAAAAATAACAAATCATACCCTAAAAAACATCCTGTTGTACCCTTTGGTATGGCAGGATGTTCTTATCTTTGTGCCTCGTATAAACAGATAGTGCAACTATTATAAACCAATATCACAACCATGAGTAAAAAGTTAATCTTATCTTTAGCCCTATCAGGGTTAGTACTTACTTCTACGGCGCAGACCACTGTTGCGCCTGCCATTCCAAGAGACGAGAAAATAGAACAGCAGATTGAGACTTTGCTGAAGAAGATGACGCTTGACGAGAAAGTCGGTCAGATGTGCGAACTCACCATAGACCTCCTGCAGAAACGCGCCAATCCTTTTGCCGGTCTCAATCCGAAAGATATAACTGTAGATGATTTGAAGAAAATCGTCAAGAGGTATAAGTTAGAGAAAGAGTTCAAGCTGGGTAAGGAGATGCCTTCGCAAGAAGTGATGATGCAGCTCTATATGCGTATCCAGGGTATTGAGAATGCCAAGGGCTTCCAGTTGGACGAGGCGATGCTCGACTCTGTCATCGGAAAATACAAAGTAGGCTCCATCTTGAACGTGCCCAACGGTGTGGCACAGAGCGTGGAGAAGTGGCAGGAAATCATCAAACGCATTCAGGAGAAATCCATGGAGGTGATGGGTATTCCTTGTGTGTACGGTGTAGACCAGATACACGGAACTACCTATACGCTGGGCGGTACTTTCTTTCCGCAAGGCGTCAATATGGGAGCTACCTTCAACCGTGAACTGACACGTGAAGGTGCACGCATCTCCGCTTATGAAACAAAGGCGGGAAGCATTCCCTGGACGTATGCCCCGGTGACCGACCTCGGACGTGACCCGCGCTGGCCTCGTATGTGGGAAAATTATGGTGAAGACGCCTACGTCAATGCCGAAATGGGACGTGAAGCAGTTATCGGTTTCCAGGGCGAGAACCCCAACCTGATTGGCGAGAACAACGTTGCCGCTTGTATGAAGCACTATATGGGTTATGGTGTTCCCGTTTCCGGTAAGGACCGTACGCCGTCTTCCATCACCGAGCAGGATATGCGTGAGAAGCATTTCGCTCCTTATCTGGAAATGGTGAAAGCAGGTGCCCTCTCCGTGATGGTGAACTCCGCCATGAACAACGGTCTGCCTTTCCATGCCAACTATGAGCTGCTGACCAAGTGGCTGAAAGAAGACCTCAACTGGGACGGTATGATTGTGACTGACTGGGCGGACATCAACAACCTTTATAGCCGCGACCACATAGCCAAGGATAAGAAGGAAGCCATCAAGCTCGCCATCAATGCCGGCATCGACATGTCGATGGACCCGTACGACTGGAAGTTCTGCACACTCCTGAAGGAGCTGGTGGAAGAAGGCGAAGTCCCCATGAGCCGCATTGACGATGCGGTGCGCCGCGTATTGCGCCTGAAGTACCGCCTCAATCTGTTTGAGAAACCCTATTATGATTTGAAAGACTTCCCGCTGTTCGGCAGTGCGGAACATGCCGCCGCCGCACTCCAGGCTGCCGAAGAGTCTTTGGTACTCCTGAAGAACACAGACGGCATACTGCCGCTGGCAAAAGGCAAGAAACTGCTGGTTACCGGTCCGAATGCCAACTCCATGCGTTGCCTCAATGGCGGCTGGTCTTATTCATGGCAGGGCGACAAAGCCGACGAGCATGCAGGTCAATATAATACCATTCTCGAGGCTTTCACCAATAAATTCGGTGCGGACAATATCATCTACGAAGCCGGTGTCACTTATAAGCAAGGTGGCAACTGGTGGGAAGAAAACACTCCGGAGATAGAGAAAGCTGTAGCAGCCGCTGCCGGTGCCGACTACATCGTTGCCTGCATCGGTGAGAACTCTTACTGCGAGACTCCGGGTAACCTGACGAACCTCTTCCTCTCACAGAACCAGCTCGACCTGGTGAAGGCTCTTGCCAAGACCGGCAAGCCCGTCATTCTGGTGCTGAACGAGGGCCGTCCACGCCTGATAGCCGACATCGAGCCTTTGGCAAAGGCTGTGGTCAACACCATGCTTCCGGGCAACTACGGCGGCGATGCGTTGGCAAACCTCATTGCCGGCGACGCCAACTTCAGCGGAAAGATGCCTTTCACTTATCCGAAGGAAATCAACTCTCTGATTACGTACGACTACAAACCGTGCGAACACATCGGAAAGCAGATGGAAGGCGCTTATAACTACGATGCGCAAGTATCTGTACAGTGGGCGTTCGGTTATGGATTGAGTTATACTACTTTTGCATACAGTAACCTCAAGGTGGATAAGTCGGACTTTACCGCTGATGATGTGCTTACTTTCACCGTTGATGTGAAGAATACCGGTGACCGTGTCGGCAAGGAGAGCGTGTTGCTCTTCAGCAGTGACCTCGTTGCCTCCCTTACTCCCGATACCCGCCGTCTTCGCGCTTTCGAGAAAGTGGAACTGAAACCGGGCGAGACAAAGACCGTGACTCTGAAACTGAAAGGCTCCGACCTTGCTTTCGTAGGCTATGATGGCAAGTGGATTCTGGAGAAAGGTGACTTCCGCATCCAGACGGGTGACCAAACGGTGAACGTGGTTTGTACGGATACCAAGAAGTGGGAGACTCCGAATAAGTGATACGACAAGGTCTTTTAGACCTTTAGAACCATAGTAAAAGGGCCGATAGCATGAAACAAGCTATCGGCCTTTTATTTTTCCGCGTTGTCTTTCAACAGTATCTTTTTTCCGCTTGTACCTCCTTACTTCTTTTCCTGAAACAATAGAGATTGTATGCTTGAGATGTACATCTCATGTTGTCCGAGATGCACATCTCGTTGTGCTTGACATGTGCATCTCATGCAGTATGGAACGTGATAATTCATTTCATAAAGTATAAGCTTCTGTCTCATAAGATTATATGTTTTACCCCTTATCTTGAAGTGTTGAAAGGGTGTGTTTGTAATATAATTCCCGTTTGAACCGTTAAATCAATCTTTTTTTCTCTAATATTTTGTAGTCGAACAGATTATTTATATCTTTGCAACCGAAAACGGATGAAAGGTGGAGGGGCGATTAAGCTCCTCTTTTTTGTTCCTAATGGTTAATCTATGATAGAAAAGAAAACTGTTTGTCAGATTGTTGACGAGTGGCTGGCAGGAAAGGACTACTTCCTTGTGGAGGTGACAATCAGCCCGGATGACAAGATTTTGGTGGAAATAGACCACAAAGAAGGTGTTTGGATTGAGGACTGCGTAGAGCTGAGCCGCTACATCGAGTCCAAGTTGAACCGTGAGGATGAGGATTATGAGTTGGAAGTCGGTTCGGCCGGCATCGGACAGCCCTTCAAGGTACTGCAGCAGTACATTAACCACATCGGCAAGGAAGTGGAAGTGCTGGCAAAGGACGGCCGCAAGCTCAGCGGCGTGTTGAAGGAAGCCGACGAACAGCATTTCGTCGTGACCATTCAGAAGAAAGTGAAAGAGGAAGGTGCCAAGCGTCCCAAGCTGGTGGACGAGGACTTGACCTTTACGTATGAAGAGATAAAATACACTAAATACTTAATCAGTTTTAAATAAGACTATGGCCAAAAAAGTAGAAACTGTCAGCTTGATAGATACATTTTCGGAATTTAAGGAACTGAAGAATATCGACAGAACCACGATGGTAAGCGTACTCGAGGAGTCGTTCCGTAGTGTGATTGCGAAAATGTTCGGTACCGATGAGAATTACGACGTAATTGTAAACCCGGACAAGGGTGACTTCGAAATATGGCGTAACCGTGAGGTAGTGGCAGACGAGGATTTGGAAAACCCGAACCTGCAGATTGCATTGTCCGAAGCACAAAAGATTGATGCTTCTTATGAAGTGGGCGAGGAAGTGACGGATGAAGTTATCTTCGCGAACTTCGGTCGCCGTGCCATCTTGAACTTGCGCCAGACACTGGCCTCCAAGATATTGGAACTGGAGAAAGATAGTATTTACAACAAATACATTGATAAAGTGGGTACCATCATCAATGCGGAAGTCTACCAGATTTGGAAGAAAGAGATGCTGCTGCTCGATGATGAAGGCAACGAACTGTTGCTGCCCAAGACCGAACAGATACCGAGTGACTTCTACCGCAAGGGCGAGACCGCCCGCGCCGTAGTGGCACGTGTGGACAACAAGAATAATAATCCGAAGATTATCCTGAGCCGTACGTCGCCCGTCTTCCTGCAACGTCTGTTCGAGATGGAAGTACCCGAAATCAATGACGGACTGATTACCATCAAGAAGATTGCCCGCATCCCCGGCGAGCGTGCCAAGATTGCCGTTGAGAGCTACGATGACCGTATCGACCCGGTAGGTGCCTGCGTGGGTGTGAAGGGTAGCCGTATTCATGGTATTGTCCGCGAGCTTCGCAACGAGAATATCGACGTTATCAACTATACGTCCAATATCCAGTTGTTTATACAGCGTGCCTTGAGCCCTGCCAAAATTTCTTCCATCCGCTTGAACGAGGAAGAACGCAAGGCTGAAGTGTTCTTGAAACCCGAAGAGGTGTCGCTGGCTATCGGTAAAGGCGGTTTGAATATCAAGCTTGCCAGTATGTTGACTGAGTACACCATCGACGTGTTCCGTGAGTTGGATGAGGCCATAGAGGATGAAGACATCTACTTGGACGAATTCCGTGATGAGATAGACGGTTGGGTTATCGATGCCATCAAGGCTATCGGTATCGATACGGCAAAGGCTGTGTTGAACGCTCCCCGTGAGATGTTGATTGAGAAGACGGACCTCGAAGAAGAGACGGTGGACGAGGTATTGCGCATTTTGAAACAGGAGTTTGAAGAGGAGGAGCAGTAATGTGGTAATGTGGGTAATATGCTAATGTGCCAATGCAGATAGCATATCGGATGAAGTGCACACTCCTTTTTTCTCAGCCAATTAGCACATTAGCATATTGGCACATTAATTCATTAAATTAGTATGACGATAAGGTTAAACAAAGTAACAAGAGATTTAAATGTAGGGATTACGACGGCTGTCGAGTTCCTGCAAAAGAAGGGATTTACCGTTGAGGCAAATCCGAACACAAAAATTACGGATGAACAGTTCGAACTGCTCAAAAAGGAGTTTAGTACAGATAAGGACCTTAAGATAAAGTCGGAGCGTTTCAGCCAGGAACGTCAGAGCAAGGACCGCAACAAGGCGTCCGTGTCTATTGACGGCTATAGGGAAACGCAGGAGAAAGCGAAGCCCGAGGAGATTAAGACGGTTGTTCCGGAAGACGCACGTCCGAAGTTCAAGCCGGTAGGCAAGATTGATTTGGACAAACTGAACCGTAGACCTGCTCCTGCTCAGGAAAAAGAGAAAGAAGCGGAAAAAGCGGTAGAGGAGAAGAAGGTGGAGGAACCGGCAGTTGTAGAAACACCGAAACCGGAACCAGCTCCTCAACCGGAGATACAGCCGGCATCTGAACCCGAACTGCAATCCGTTTCGGAACCGCAGCCCCAACCCGTTGTCAAGGAAGAGCCTGCTCCGGTGTCAGAGGCTCAACAAGAATCTAAAAAGGAAGAAATGATAGAAGCGCCTGCTCCCGCACCGGCAGCTGAAGAAGCACCGGTTGAAAAAGAGGGGAAAGAAGAAGGAGAAGAAATCTTCAAGATACATCAGCCTGAGTTTGTTTCGAAGATTAATGTCATCGGACAGATAGACCTGGCTGCCTTGAACCAGTCCACACGTCCGAAGAAGAAATCGAAAGAGGAGAAACGCAAGGAGCGTGAAGAGAAGGAAAAGATTCGCCAGGATCAGAAGAAGCAGATGAAGGAAGCTATCATCAAGGAAATCCGCCGTGATGACAGCAAGTTGAAGGATACCGCTGCCGGCGATGCCAACGGCAAGAAGAAACGTGTCCGTATCAATAAGGAGAAAGTGGACATCAACAATGCTTCCAACTTCCAGCGTGGTGGCAACGACCGTGGACACGCAGGTGCCCAGCAAGGTCAGGGTGCCCGCCCGCAAGGTGGAAACCAGCCTGGTGGAAACAATGCCAATAATAACCGCAACCGCAATAAGGACCGCTTCAAGAAGCCGGTCATCAAGCAGGAGGTTAGCGAGGAAGATGTAGCAAAGCAGGTAAAGGAAACTTTGGCACGCCTCACTTCCAAAGGAAAGAACAAAGGTGCCAAGTATCGTAAGGAAAAACGTGACATGGCTTCCAGCCGTATGCAGGAATTGGAAGACATGGAAATGGCAGAAAGCAAGGTACTGAAGATTACGGAATTCGTGACGGCCAATGAGTTGGCAAGCATGATGGATGTTTCAGTTACTCAGGTCATTGCCACTTGTATGAGTATTGGTATGATGGTATCCATCAACCAGCGTCTGGATGCCGAGACCATCAACCTGGTGGCTGAGGAATTCGGTTTCAAGACAGAATATGTAAGTGCAGAAGTGGCGCAGGCCATCGTAGAGGAAGAGGATGATGAGGAAGATTTGGAACCTCGCGCTCCGATTGTAACGGTGATGGGTCACGTAGACCACGGTAAGACTTCATTGCTCGACTATATCCGTAAGGCGAATGTGATTGCCGGTGAAGCGGGTGGTATCACACAGCACATCGGTGCCTACCACGTGTCGCTGGACGACGGACGTAAGATTACATTCCTCGATACTCCGGGCCACGAGGCGTTTACCGCCATGCGTGCCCGTGGTGCCAAAGCTACGGATATTGCCATCATCATTGTGGCTGCTGACGACAACGTGATGCCGCAGACAAAGGAAGCCATCAACCATGCCATGGCTGCGGGTGTTCCTATTGTATTTGCAATCAATAAGATTGATAAACCGACTGCCAACCCCGACAAGATTAAGGAAGAGCTGGCTGCCATGAACTTCTTGGTGGAAGAGTGGGGCGGTAAGTATCAGTCGCAAGATATCTCTGCCAAAAAGGGTATCGGTGTACCCGAGCTGATGGAGAAAGTGTTGCTCGAAGCGGAAATGCTGGAGCTGAAAGCAAACCCGAACCGCCGTGCTACCGGTTCCATCATTGAGTCCTCATTGGATAAGGGTCGTGGCTATGTGGCTACGGTACTCGTTTCCAACGGTACCTTGAAAATGGGCGACATCGTGCTGGCGGGTACCAGCTACGGTAAGGTGAAGGCTATGTTCAATGAGCGTAACCAACGCATGCAGGAGGCTGGTCCTTCTACACCTGCCCTGATATTGGGCTTGAACGGTGCACCTGCTGCTGGCGACACGTTCCACGTAATCGAAACGGAGCAGGAAGCACGCGAGATTGCCAACAAACGCGAACAGTTGCAGCGTGAACAAGGTTTGCGTACGCAGAAGATGCTGACGCTCGACGAAGTGGGCCGCCGTCTGGCGCTGGGTGACTTCCATGAGCTGAACGTGATTGTGAAGGGTGACGTGGACGGTTCTGTGGAAGCGTTGAGCGACTCTTTAATCAAGCTGTCTACGGAGCAGGTGCAGGTAAACGTAATCCACAAGGGTGTCGGTCAGATTTCCGAATCGGATGTCTCGCTGGCTGCCGCTTCGGATGCGATTATCGTCGGTTTCCAGGTACGTCCTTCGGGTGCTGCCGCCAAGATGGCAGAGCAGGAGGGTGTGGATATCCGCAAGTACTCCGTCATCTACGATGCCATCGAAGAGGTGAAGGCTGCCATGGAAGGTATGCTGGCACCGACATTGAAGGAGCAGATAACGGCAACCATCGAGGTGCGCGAAGTGTTCAACATCACGAAGGTGGGACTGGTGGCAGGTGCCATGGTCAAGACCGGAAAGGTGAAACGCAGCGACAAGGCCCGTTTGATACGCGACGGTATCGTAATCTTTACGGGTGCCATCAATGCCCTGAAGCGCTTCAAGGACGACGTGAAGGAGGTAGGTACCAATTTCGAGTGCGGTATCAGCCTGACAAACTGCAACGACATCAAGGTGGGCGATATTATCGAATCTTACGAAGAAATAGAAGTGAAGCAAACATTATAATTGAATAATGTGCAAATATGCTAATGTGCCAATTGGCTGCGCGTACAGAAAATGCCGCAGGGCAATTGGCACATTTTGCATATTAGTTATTTGCTCATTGACCCATTAGCATATTGGCACATTAGCATATTGTCACATTGGTACATTAATTTTATGGCAATTATAGATATCATCATATTGGCTGCTTTCGGCTTGGGCGCAATCATCGGCTTCATGAAAGGTTTCGTGAAGCAATTGGCCTCTCTGCTGGGGCTGATTGTCGGTCTGCTGGCGGCAAGGGCTTTGTATGCCTCGTTGGCAGTGAAGCTGTGCCCCACGTTGACAGACTCTATGACAGTGGCGCAAGTACTGGCATTTGTCCTCATCTGGCTGGCTGTTCCTTTGCTCTTCTCCCTGGTGGCTTCTCTGCTGACCCGGGCAATGGAGGCCGTCTCGCTGGGCTGGCTCAATCATTGGTTGGGGGCTGGTCTAGGGGCTTTGAAGTACCTCCTGCTGACGAGCCTGCTGATTGGTGTCATCGAATTTATAGACGGAGACAATACGCTGATTAGCAAAACAAAAAAGAAAGAATCAGTGTTATATTATCCTATGGAAGAGTTTGCCGGGATATTCTTTCCCGCGGCAAAGGCGGTTACGGAGCAGATTGTAAACGGAGACTTTGACTGATACCGTGAACCGTGATTTTGTAATTCATAATTTGTAATTATAGAAGTGATGCAACAAGAAGAACCCAATAAATATGTAAAGGAACTCACTCAGGAAAAGTATAAGTATGGTTTCACGACCGACGTGCATACGGACATCATTGAGCGTGGGCTGAATGAAGATGTTGTGCGGCTTATCTCTGAGAAGAAGGGAGAACCGGAATGGTTGCTGGAGTTCCGCCTGAAGGCATATCGCCACTGGCTGACGTTGGAGATGCCTACATGGGCACATCTCCGCATTCCCGAAATAGATTATCAGGCCATATCCTACTATGCCGACCCTACGAAGAAGAAGGAAGGACCGAAAAGTATGGATGAGGTGGACCCTGAGTTGATAAAGACTTTCAATAAGCTGGGCATTCCGCTGGAAGAGCAGATGGCGTTAAGCGGTATGGCTGTGGATGCCGTTATGGACTCGGTGTCTGTAAAGACTACCTTCAAGGAGACGCTGATGGAGAAAGGAATCATCTTCTGCTCATTCAGCGAGGCTGTACGCGAGCATCCCGACTTGGTACAGAAATATCTCGGTTCGGTGGTGCCTTATCGTGACAACTTCTTTGCGGCACTGAACTCGGCGGTGTTCTCCGACGGTTCTTTTGTCTATATCCCGAAGGGGGTACGCTGTCCGATGGAGTTGTCCACCTATTTCCGCATCAATGCCCGCAATACGGGGCAGTTCGAAAGAACCTTGATTGTGGCGGATGATGATTCGTACGTTTCTTATCTGGAAGGGTGTACGGCTCCGATGCGTGACGAGAACCAGTTGCACGCGGCCATTGTGGAAATTGTGGTGCACGACCGTGCAGAAGTGAAATACAGCACCGTGCAGAACTGGTATCCCGGTGATGCCGAGGGCCGGGGTGGTGTCTATAACTTTGTGACGAAGCGTGGCCATTGTAAAGGGGTGGACAGTAAACTGTCTTGGACACAAGTGGAAACAGGTTCGGCCATTACCTGGAAGTATCCGTCTTGCATCCTTTCCGGCGACAATTCGACAGCGGAGTTCTATAGTGTGGCAGTAACCAATAACCATCAGCAGGCAGACACGGGAACAAAGATGATTCATCTGGGCAAGAATACCCGGAGCACCATTGTGAGCAAAGGCATTTCTGCCGGAAAGAGCGAAAACTCTTACCGCGGCTTGGTGCGCGTGGCACAGAAAGCGGACAATGCTCGTAATTACAGCCAGTGCGACTCCTTGCTACTTGGTGACAAATGCGGCGCGCATACTTTCCCCTACATGGATATTCACAATGAAACGGCCATCGTGGAGCATGAGGCCACTACCAGCAAAATCAGTGAGGACCAGATATTCTACTGCAATCAGCGCGGTATTTCTACGGAAGATGCCGTGGGGCTGATTGTGAACGGTTATGCCAAAGAAGTTTTGAATAAACTTCCGATGGAGTTTGCCGTAGAAGCGCAGAAATTGCTTGCCATTTCGCTGGAAGGAAGCGTGGGGTGATTTATAAATAGTAAATTGTAAATAGTCAAATAGTAAATATAAAGATGTTAGAGATAAAAGACCTGCATGCCAGCATCAATGGCAAAGAAATATTGAAAGGCATCAACTTGACCATACGTGATGGAGAAGTACATGCACTGATGGGACAGAACGGTGCTGGTAAAAGTACGTTGAGTAATGTGTTGGTTGGCCATCCTGCTTACGAAGTGACGCGCGGCTCAATTACCTTTAATGGCAAGGACTTGCTTGCCATGAGTCCTGAGGACCGTGCACATGAAGGAATCTTTCTTTCTTTCCAGGCTCCGGTAGAGATTCCGGGCGTGTCGATGGTGAACTTCATGCGTGCGGCTGTGAATGAGCAACGCAAGTACCGCCATCTGCCTGCTTTGTCGGCCAGTGAGTTCCTGAAGCTGATGCGCGAGAAGCGTGCCATTGTGGAGTTGGACAACAAGCTGGCCAACCGTAGCGTGAACGAAGGTTTCAGCGGCGGTGAAAAGAAGCGTAACGAGATATTCCAGATGGCGATGTTGGAACCGACTTTTGCTATTTTGGACGAGACGGATTCCGGATTGGATGTGGATGCTTTGCGTATTGTGGCCGACGGTTTCAACAAACTCAAGACTGCGGAAACCAGTGCTATGGTCATTACCCACTACCAGCGCTTGTTGGACTATATCA